>Ga0209700_100117_pt1 | contig 115595 bp, 109 predicted proteins | sample SiratroredBW_FD_187528 | JGI IMG/M metagenome (GOLD analysis project Ga0209700, IMG submission 187528) | Root nodule microbial communities of legume samples collected from California, USA - Siratro red BW (SPAdes) (version 2) | ecosystem: Host-associated > Plants > Roots > Nodule | place: USA...
CCTCGCCATCCGCCCCTCGGCAAACGATGCGCAATACGGGATCTTCTTTGCCGCCCACCAAATCGCTATCATCGACTTGGCGAGCGGAGAAAGTGTCGGCTATGTCCCCGAACACCCGTCGGTCATGTCCCCGGGCTGAACATTAAACCGGGCGATGACAGAAAGCATTGCGGCGACATTACCCGAACAGCGTATCTGCCAGCAGCTTCACGTTCAAAATCACGATCACCCCCGCGACGATCCATGCGACGGCGGCGACCGAGACCGGGATCGCGAACTGCCCCATCTTGCGGCGGTCGGAGACAAATCGCACCAGCGGAATCACGGCGAAGGGCAGCTGCATCGACAGCACGACCTGGCTGAACACCAACAGATCCGCCGTGCCGCGCTCGCCATAGATCGCGGTAACGATGATCACCGGAATGATGGCGATGCCGCGCGTGAGCAGGCGGCGCGCCCAGCTCGGCAGATGCAGGTCGAGAAAGCCCTCCATCACGATCTGGCCGGCGAGCGTCGCCGTGACCGTTGAATTGAGGCCGGAAGCGAGCAGCGCGACCGCAAAGAGCGTCGAGGCGATGCCGAGGCCGAGCAGCGGCGACAGTAGCTCGAAGGCCTGACCGATCTCGGCGACGTCGGAATGGCCGCTCTTGTGGAATGTCGCAGCTGCCACCACGAGGATCGCGGCGTTGATGAACAGCGCCAGCATCAGAGCGATGGTCGAGTCCGTCGTCGCCCATTTGATCGCCTCGCGCCGGCCTTCGTCGTTGCGCTCGTAAGCGCGCGTCTGCACGATCGAGGAGTGCAGATAGAGATTATGCGGCATCACGGTCGCGCCGATGATGCCGATCGCGATGTAGAGCATGTCGGAATTGGTGAAGATCTCAGTCTTTGGCACGAAGCCGTGCAGCACCTCCGCGACCGGCGGCGCCGCAGCCGCGATCTGGACCACGAAGCAGACCGCGATCACCGCCAACAGCGCGATGACGAAGGCTTCGAGGAAGCGGAAGCCGCGGTTCATCAGGAGCAGCAGCAGGAAGGCATCGAGGGCTGCGAGCAGCGCGCCGCCGATCAGGGGAATGCCGAACAGAAGCTTCAGCGCGATCGCGGTGCCGATGACCTCGGCGAGATCGCAGGCGATGATCGCCGCCTCGCAGGCGAGCCAGAGCAGGAAGTTGACCGCCGGCGAATAGGTGGCGCGGCAGGCCTGCGCGAGGTCGCGGTCGGTGACGATGCCGAGCCGCGCCGCCAGCGACTGCAGCAGGATCGCCATCAGGTTGGAGAGCAGGATGACCGAGAGCAGCGTGTAACCGAACTTCGATCCGCCGGCGAGGTCGGTCGCCCAATTGCCAGGATCCATGTAGCCGACCGAGACGAGGTAGCCCGGACCGACGAAGGCCAGCAGCCGCCGCCACCAGCGGCCGGCGGCCGGAATGGCGACGGTGGAATTGACCTCGGCGAGGCTCTTGGTGGTCGGCGCGTCGGCACGCCAGCCGGCGGCGTCGGGGGTCAGGTGGGGTGATCGGGCATCCATGCTGGCAGAATACCCGACTTGGTTCTTATTGCAACTCATTTGCAACTGCATCTAGCCACACCGGTTCCTGGCGTGGCCGTGGCAATCTCGCCTCTTGTCGGGAAGCGGGTGGGTTCGGTGGTCCTCACGGGCGAACATTGGCGCAAATTCGCCTCTGCAGGATATGAGCCATGTCAACGCCTCCTCGCCTTCCTGACACCTTCAACCGCCTCGCCTGGTCGAACCTTGCGGCGCAATCGGCCGAGCAGGTCGCGCTGGCCGCAGCGCCCATCGTCGCCGTGCTGACGCTGGGGGTCGCCGAAGGCCGGACTGGCCTGCTGCAGACCGCCCTGACCCTGCCCTTTGTCCTGTTCGCCATTCCCGCCGGCGTGCTCGCCGACCGCATCTCCCGCCGCTGGCTGATGGCGGGAGCCGAGGCGTTGCGGGCCGCCGCACTCGCAGTCATCGTGCTGTTGCTGGCGCTGGGCGCGCTCAATTTGCCGCTGCTGGCGTTGCTCGGCTTCGCTGCGGTGTGCGGCACTGTCGTCTACAGCGTGGCCGCGCCGGCGCTGGTGCCGTCGCTGGTGAGCCCGGACCTGTTGCCGGCGGCGAATGCGCGGATCGAGCTCGCGCGCACCATCGCCTTTGCGAGCGGCCCTGCACTCGGCGGCGCGCTGGTGGGATGGTGGGGCGCGAGCCCTGCCTTCGGCTTTGCCGCGGCGCTCTCGGCCGTCGCAGTGGTGCTGCTCGGCGGCATCTACGAGCCTGCTCGCGCGCCAGCGCCGCAGCGCCACCCGTTCCAGGACATCCGCGAAGGCGCAGCCTTCGTGTTTCACCACCCGCTGCTGCGGCCGGTGTTCATCACCCAGTTCATCTTCAACACCGGATGGTTCGTGCAGATCGCGGTGTTCGTGCCCTATGCCGTGCGCCATCTCGGCCTGAGCGCCGCCGGCGTCGGCACCGTGCTGACGATGTACGGCGTCGGCATGGTGATCGGCGCGCTGGTCGCCACGCGCGTGATGCAGCGCGTCGCGTTCGGCACTGTGGTCGGGCTCGGGCCCGTCACCGGCTTCGTCGCCGCGCTCGTGATGGCACTGACGGTGCTGGTCCCCTCGCCCTGGCTTGCGGCCTTGAGCTTCTTCCTGCTCGGCGTCGGGCCGATCCTGTGGGTGATCTCGACCACGACACTGCGCCAGTCAGTGACACCGCCGCGCCTTCTGGGGCGCGTCTCCGCCATCAACATCATGAGCTACGGCGCCCGCCCGCTCGGCTCGGCGCTGGGCGCAATCGTCGGCGGCATCTGGAGCGCGGAAGCCTGCCTCTATCTCGCCGCGGCCGTGTTCGGCGTGCAGGCGCTGGTGATCCTGCTGTCACCGGCGGTGGCACTGGACCGGCAGCCGGACATGGTGGGCGATGAGGCGCCGGCGCGGTGTTGAACCATTTCCTGGCGTCGTCCTGGCGAAAGCCAGGACCCATTACCCCAGGGAGTAGACGTGTTGCGCGGTGGTCATCACCAATCTTCGCAAAACTATGGACGGTGGTTATGGGTCCTGGCTTTCGCCAGGACGACGTTGGGGAAGCAGCCTGCGCTAACCCGCCAGATACCGCTCGTAGCTTCCCGTCACGGGCTCGCTGGCATCGAGGTCGGGATCGAGCGTGTAGAGATCCTGCGCGCGACCGATGCCGCGCAGTGCGTAGCGGCCGGTGGAGACGAGATAGCGGCGCCCAGTGGCGTCGAGACCCTTGTAAAATTCCGAGGACGCGAGCAGTTCGCGATCGACCGAGCGGCTCATCGAGGCGATGCGGCTGACTTCGTTGACGGTCGGCCCGACCACGGTGAAGTCGAGCCGGTCCTCGCTGCCGATGTTGCCGTAGAAGACCTCCCCGACGTGCAGGCCGATATAGGCCGACGTGGTGGGACGGCCGTCGGCCGCCCGGCGCTTGTTCAAGGCAGTGATGTTCTTGCGAAACAGATGCTCGGCGCGCAGCGCGGCCCGACGCGCATCCGCCATATCCTCGCCCCAGAACATCGCGAGCACACCGTCGCCGATCAGCTTGAGGACGTCACCGCCGGCATCGTGGATGGCGTCGATCACGGCCTGCGCATAGTCATTGAGGAACGGAATGATCTCGTCGGGACCGATGCTCTCGCTGATACCGGTCGAGCCGCGCAGGTCCGAATACCAAAGCACGGCGTTGATGCGCTCGGTAACGCCGCGCGAGATGCGCCCGCGGAGCACTTGCTCGGAAGCGTCGCGGCCGAGATAGACGCGGCCGAGCGTGCGCACGATGTCGACCTGCTGCGCCGACTTGATTGCGAGACCAAGAACGGGGACGAGGTCGCGCAGCGCGACCAGCTCAGATTCCGTAAAACCGTCCTCGCGCCGCGTCGTCCAGTAGGAGTAGAGACAGTCCATCTGCCCGAGCGCGCCGGTCTCGCCGAATCGATGCACGAAAGCCAGAAAATGCCGATGGCCCTTTTCGGCGAGGTCGCCGATCTGCGAGAAATCGAGCGACGGCGCATCGGCAAGATCGATCACCATCTCGTCGTGCCCGTGCTCGAGCAGATGATAGAACACCGACCGGCGCCAGTTCTTGGCGGCGTCGCCCTCCGCGGTCGAACCGTATTCGATGACGTCGCTCTCGTTGGTTGGCGTATCGCTCCAGCGAAACGCGCGGCCCTCGTAGATCGGATGCAGCGTGTCGATGACCACGAGCCCGCGCGACAGGTCGAGCCCTTCGGCGCAGCAGCGCTCGCAGAAACCGCGGAGCAGTTCGGGTTCAGGGAGGCCCGTAAGCCCCTGGCCGGCGACCCAGTTCATCAGTGAAAGGCGCGAAGTTACTTGCATATGCCATTATGACGCGCATTCGTGACGAGCGAAAGGCGCGAGGGCCGACGTGACGCCAGGCTCCCGTCCCTTGCAGGTCGAATATGCCGCCGCCGCGGTTGACGCGTCAGCCGCTCGGGCTGCAAATGCCGGCGATGATAACTTTGTCGGCCAGAATCGGAAGCACGCGCAAATGACCCAGCGCCAGCTTCCGATCATCCTGGCGCTCGGCACCACGCAGACCCTGGCCTGGGCTTCCAGCTATTATCTGCCGGCGCTGCTCGCCGATCCCATGGCGCACGACCTCGGCGTCTCCTCCAACTGGATCTTCGGCGCGTTCTCGGCTTCGCTCGTGATCGCGGCGATGCTCGGCCCGCGCATCGGGCGGCAGATCGATCTCGTCGGCGGACGGCAGGTGCTGTCGGCCTCAAACCTGACCATCGCCGCCGGCCTCGTCCTGCTCGGGCTCTCGCAGTCGGTGGCGGTGATGGCGATCGCCTGGCTCGTCCTCGGCATCGGCATGGCGATGGGCCTCTATGACGCCGCCTTCGCCGCGCTCGGCCGCATCTACGGCACCGAGGCGCGCAGGCCCATCACCGGCATCACGCTGATGGCGGGCTTCGCCTCCACGGTCGGCTGGCCGCTCACCGCCTGGGGGCTGTCGCATATCGGCTGGCGCGAGACGTGCTTTGCCTGGGCCGCCGCCAACATCCTGATCGGCCTGCCTCTCAACTTCTTCATGCTCCCGGCGATCAAGGGCGCCAGGCAGGCCGCAGCGACCGCCGAGAAGCCGCACCTGCCGCTCGACCGCACCATGATCCTGCTCGCCTTCATCTTCGCCGCGGTCTGGACCGTCACCGGCGCGATGGCCGCGCATTTCCCGCGCATCCTGGAGACGACGGGCGCAACGCCGGTCGAGGCCATCGCAGCCGGCGCGCTGATCGGGCCGGCCCAGGTCGGCGCACGTATCCTCGAAGCCGGCGTTCTCAGCCGTTTCCATCCGCTGTGGTCGACGCGGCTCGCCTGCCTCACCCATCCGATCGGCACGGTGGTCGTCGCAATCTTCGGCGGCGCTGCGGCGAGCGCGTTTGCGCTGTTCCACGGCTCCGGCAATGGCATCCTGACGATCGCGCGCGGCACGCTGCCGCTCGCGATCTTCGGGCCGAAGGACTTCGGCTATCGTCTCGGCATCATCGGTGCGCCGGCGCGGATGGCGCAGGCGGTGGCGCCGCTCGCCTTCGGCCTGCTGATCGACGTCATGGGCGCCAAGGTGCTGATTGTCTCCTCCGCGCTCAGCCTCTCGGCGTTGGCGGCCCTGTTCCTGATCCGCCCGGAGCGACGCCCGGATTGACCGCCCAGCCACTTTCACGCACAAGCGGGCCATGAGCGAAGACGCCGGCCCGCCCCGCACATTCAAAGGCCTCCTGCGCTGGGCGACCACGCCGCCGCAGGCCTGGGGCGTCTATCTCCTCGCCATCCTGCTGGTATGGCTGCTCTCGTTCTATGCCGGCACGCTGAAGCCGAAGAAGACGCCCGAAGCGAGTCCGCCCGCGGCAACCGTCCCGCGGAGCTAGAGCATGATCCGGAAAAGTGTGCAGCGGTTTTCCGAAAAGATCATGCTCAAAACAAAAACCTAAAGCGCGGTGACGATTCATCCTAGGCTCATCGCGCGCTTTAGGCCGGCTTCGTCTCGCTGGTCGCGATCCAGATCCCGGCGAACACCGCAATCAGGCCGACAAGCAGATTGGGCGTAATCGGCTCGCCGATGAGCAGCGCCGCCAGCAGAGCGGCAGCGATCGGATTGACCGTCATGGTGTTGGCGACGCGGGTCGGCGTTGCCCGCCGCAGCGCCATGACCCAGAGGATGAAGGCGAGCGCACCGCCGCCAATGCCCAGATAAATGCCGGCGATCCACTGCGCCGTCGCGAAGTGATCGAGCGCCGCGAAGCTGCCCTTCACCAGACCCGCCAGCACCAGCACGACGGCGCCCGCACCCATGCCGACGGTGAGAAAGCCGAGCGCGCTCGATCGCTGCATGAGCGGACGCGACAACACGTTGTAGAAAGCCATGCAGAATACGGCCGCGGTCATGATCAATTCGCCACGCCAGGCTCCTGGCGGACTCTGCGTCAGGCCCGCGGCCAGCGCCGCGGCCACGCCGAGCACGGCGATGCCGACCCCGGTGATCTTGCGCGCCGTCAGCCGCTCGACGCCAAGCAGCGCTCCGACCACCATGGTGTGGAGCGGCAACGTCGCGAGCGCAAGACTGGCGCGCGCGGCGGTCGTGTAGGACACCGCGATGTTGTAGAGGATGAAGAACAGGCCGAAGAAGCAGACGCCAAGCAGCGCCACGGCCGGCCAATCGGGCCGCTGCGGCCAGCGCACGCCGAGCATCAGCGCGCATGGCAGGAGGCAGAAAAAGCCGATCCCCCAGCGCAGGATCGCGAGCAGGATGGGATCGGCGCCGCCGACGAGATAGCGAGTAATGGCCGCCGCCGTGCCACCGAGGCTGCTCGACGCCAGCGCGATCGCAACCCCGGCCCATTCGCCCACGATCATCTCCTGTTGCGGAGCTTTCGCGGGCCCTAGCACGCAGCTGCTGCCAGCATCATGGCAGCAGCGTCGTCACGCACCCAGTTCTTATTTTGACGCGTTTTCTTGGCGCGAACCGGTGTCCACTTCGCTGGAAAACGCTCTACTCGTAAAACTCCGGCGCCATCTTCTGGCTGTCGCGCTGGGCCTTGTCGTGGTTGATCCAGAGCTGGGCTTTTTCCTTGGCGAGCGTGTCGGCGATCTTCTGCATCGAGGCCGCGGTCTGGTCCTTGCTCACGTTCATGCTGGGCACGCGGCGGTTGTCCCAATTGTCTTTGAAGTGCACGGCATCGCCCGACAGGATCACCGCGCCGGTCTTCGGCAATTTCACCAGCAGCGACTGGTGCCCCGGCGTGTGGCCGGGCGTCGACAGGATCATCATGCTGCCGTCGCCGAACACGTCCTTATCGCCCGCCAGCAGTTCGACCGGATGTGACGGCTTGAAGCGCGGCTCGTTGTTGGCGGCGGGCCAATCATATTCGGCCTTCTGCACATAGAGCGTCGCCTGCGGGAACAGCTCGACATTGCCGGTGTGATCGGGATGCGTGTGCGAAACCGCCATCGCCTTGATGTCGGCGGGCTTGACGCCGAGCTGCTCGAGCTGGGCGGCAAGCGTCTTCGGCCGGCGCCAGGTGACGGCTTTGGGATCGGCGGGCACGAGCCCATTCGGCATCGCGGCGACGGAATCGGCAATGCCGGTGTCCCACAGGAACCAGCCCTTGCGGTGCTTGATGAGATAGCAGGTGTCGACGAAGTCCATCGTCTTGCCTTCGTTCAGGCCAGGCGTCCAGCGCGAGATGTCGCCCGCGGTGCCCTCGCCACAATTGAGCAAGTAGAGCCTTTCGACGCCGGTCTTTTCCGATTGTGCCAGCGCTGAAGGGCTGGACAGAGCGAGTGCAGCAATGGCGAGCGCGAACTTCATCCTGGACATCATTGTTGATCCTCCCGTACAGCCATGCAGGCCACGACCGAGGATCAACCCCGGCCCGTTCGCGGAATTCCCGTAAAGCCCGTCAATGCGGGCAGGTCTCGACCTCGACCGTGACGTGGCTGAGGCCCTTCAGCCCGGCCAGTCGCCGTTTGTAGACGGCCGGCTGCTTCGGCTGGTCCGACACCACCGAGAGCAGCACGGCACAATGGCCGGGGCCAACCTGCCACAGGTGCAAATCGGTGACGCGGTCGTCACCGATCTCCATGCGCGCCCGGATCACCCGCTCCAGCTTCTCGTCGGCGCGCACGTCGAGCAGCACCGCACCTGATGACTTGATCAGGCCGAACGCCCAGCTCGCGATCACGACGCTGCCGATCAGGCCGACCGCTGGATCGGCCCAGATCCAGCCTGAATACATCGCGACGACGAGTGCTGCGATCGCCAGCACCGAGGTCGCCGCATCAGCCATGACATGCACATAGGCAGCGCGAAGATTGTTGTCGTGATGATGATGGTGGTGATGGCCATGATGATCATGGTCGTTGTCATGATCATCGCGATGATCATGCGCGTGGCTATGGCCGTGATCATGGCCGTGATGGTGGTGATCGTGGCTGCCGCGCAAAAGCCACGCGCTGGCGAGGTTGACGCACAGGCCGAGCGCGGCAACCGCGATCGCCTCGCCATAGACGATCGGCACCGGGGCGATCAGCCGTAGCACGCTCTCATAGGCGATCTCGACCGCGATCAGGCCCAGGATGATCGCGCTGGAGAAGGCGGCGAGATCGCCGAACTTGCCGGTGCCGAAGGTGAAATGCGCATTTCCGAGGTGCCGGCGCGCGAAACGATACGCGAACGCCGCAATGCCGAGCGCGGCCGCATGCGTTCCCATGTGCCAGCCGTCGGCGAGCAGCGCCATGGAACCGAACAGCGAGCCGGCGACGATCTCACCGACCATCATGACCAGCGTCAGGACGACCACGAGCCAGGTGCGCCGCTCGTTCTCCTCGTGCTTGTCGCCGAGGAAGGCGTGGTCGTGGGTCCATTGCTCGATGGAGTGCGAGTGCATCGAATTCTCCAGAAAATTCAGGTCTGTCGGCGCGCAGTATAGACCGCCGGGGTCCGATTTTCTAAGGCCCAATCGTCCAGTGGATTGACAGTCCAGCTTAGTTTCGCTGTAATCTGCGCCATGGGGATTTGAGCGATCTCCCCACGAGGCGACATGCCCAAGTATCGCGTCCCGTTCGGTTTTTGCGAGGACGCATCATGTCTACTTTCACGACCATATCATCCGACAAATTGGCGCGCCTGATCGGCACGGCCAATGCCCCTGCACTTATCGATGTTCGGACCGAGGAGGATTTTGCCGCTGATCAGCGGCTGATCCCCGGCTCGATCAAGCTCAGCCACGACAAGGTCCAGGACTGGGGCCGCGACTTCGCCGGCCGCCGGGCGATCGTCGCGTGCCTGCGCGGCGAAAAGCTCGCACAGGGCACGGCGGCCTGGCTGCGCCAGCTCGGCGTCCAGGCCGAGACGCTGGAAGGTGGCTTCGAGGGCTGGAAGGCAGCCAAGCTGGCGCTGCTCGACACGCGCAAGCTGCCGCCGCGCGATGCGAGGGGGCGCACCGTCTGGGTCACGCGGGCGCGGCCGAAGATCGACCGCATTGCCTGCCCCTGGCTGATCCGTCGCTTTGTCGACCCCAACGCGGTGTTCCTGTATGTGACACCGTCCGAGGTGGTCGGCGTCGGTGAGCGGTTCAATGCAGCTCCCTTCGACATCGAGAACGTGTTCTGGAGCCACCGCGGCGAGCTCTGTACCTTCGACGTCATGATCGAGGAATTCGGGATCGCCTCGCCTGCCCTGCTCCGGCTCGCGACGCTGGTGCGCGGCGCCGACACCGCGCGGCCCGATCTCGCGCCAGAGGCGCCGGGCCTGCTCGCGGCCTCGCTCGGACTGTCGCGCATGTATGACGATGACCTCGAACAGCTCGAGGCCGGCATGCTGCTCTACGACGCCTTCTACCGCTGGTGCCGCGATGCCACGGCCGAGACCCACAACTGGCCGACCAACAAGGTGAAGGCGTAATGGATACCCGTAACCTTCAAGCAGGAGCTGACGCCGGTCACGGCGTCAGCTTCAATGAGGCATTTCGCGTCTGGCTGCGCGTCGCGTCCTTGAGCTTCGGTGGGCCCGCGGGCCAGATCGCCGTGATGCATCGCATCCTGGTCGAGGAGAAGAAGTGGATCTCCGAAGGCCGCTTCCTGCATGCGCTGAACTACTGCATGCTGCTGCCGGGACCGGAGGCGCAGCAGCTGGCGACCTATGTGGGCTGGCTGATGCATCGCACCGCCGGCGGGCTGATGGCGGGCGGGCTGTTCATCCTGCCCGGCATCATCGCCATCATGGGCCTCAGCTACGTCTACGCCGCCTACGGCAATGTCAGCTTCGTCGAGGCGCTGTTCTTCGGGCTGAAAGCCGCCGTGCTCGCCATCGTCGTCGAGGCTGTGGTGCGCGTCGGCAAGCGCGCGCTCAAGAACCGCATCATGATCGCGCTCGCGGCCGCGGCCTTCGTCGCGATCTTCTTCCTCGCGGTGCCCTTCCCGATCATCATCATCGCTGCCGGCATCATCGGCTATGCCGGCGCCAGAAGTGGCCGTCCGGAATTCGCGCCGGCCGGTCACGGCCATGGCGGCAACAATGCTGCGATCGACAGCATGCTCGGCGAAGCCGTGCCCGAGCATGTGCGTGCCAACACCGGGCGCGCGATCCGTGTCGGTGCGTTGTGGCTTGCGCTCTGGCTCGTGCCAGTCGTGGCGCTGCTCGCGGCCTTCGGTCAGGACAACGTCTTCAGCCAGATCGCGCTGTTCTTCTCAAAAATGTCGCTGGTCACCTTCGGCGGCGCGTATGCCGTGCTGGCCTATGTCGCGCAGCAGGCGGTCGAGCATTATCATTGGCTGAAGCCGCACGAGATGCTGGACGGCCTCGGCATGGCCGAGACCACGCCGGGCCCGCTGATCATGGTGCTCCAGTTCGTCGGCTTCATGGCGGCCTATCGCGACGCAAGCGGCCTGTCGCCGATGCTCGCGGCAACGTTCGGCGGACTGCTCGCGACCTGGGTCACCTTCACGCCCTGCTTCCTCTGGATCTTCGTCGGCGCGCCCTATATCGAGCGCCTGCGCGGCAATACGGGATTGGCCGGCGCACTCAGCGCGATCACCGCCGCGGTGGTCGGCGTGATCCTGAATCTCTCGATCTGGTTCGCGCTACACACGCTGTTCCGCGAGACCGTGCCGGTGCACGCGTTTCCATTCGACTTCGACAGGCCGGTGCTGACGAGCGTCGATGTTCCGGCGCTGGTGCTGTCGATCGCGGCCGCCACCGCGATCTTCCGCTTCAAGCTCGGCATGCTCACGGTGCTTGCGGGCAGCAGCGCCGCCGGCGTGGCGCTACGGCTGGCGGGGGTAATCTAGGGCGTGGTTAGCAAGAGAAACGAATGTTTCGCGACGAGCGATGCTCCCCATAACCACGCGCGGAAGTGTGGCTGGCTTCGCTAGGATCAGCCATCCAGTAGCGCTGCCATCCGTTGTCGATCGACGATGCTGGGGTCTTGCGGCAATTGACAGCCGTCCAACTCGGCCAGTTTTGCGGCTACATGCGGTCTAGCGATGACGTCCTGAGGCAGCGCAAGGCACATTGCGATTTCGATCAGGCCACGGAGCACGTCTGCGTCTTGGGATGATGCCACCAGAAGCTTGGCCATGACTGGGTTGGGCGCGGGCATCGGCATGCCCTCTTCCAGAGCTGTCATTTCGGCGATCCGAACGCGGTCCGCGGCGATCTGATTTCGATAAAACGGACCGACTTGGCTTTCGGTGTCAGCGTCGTATTCCCGGGAGAAAGCTCCGGGATCGTCGATGTGTCGGCGGGCAACATTACGGAGCACCTGCGCGTGCAGAAGGCCGACGCTCAAGCCGCGTCCGGCCGACGGATTGGTGCACGCCCATGCATCACCTACAGCGGCGAATCCCGTGATGACCGGCCGACCATCGACGACAAACCGCCGGTATCGGTCGACAACTCCCGTCATCAGAAGGACGGGCGTTACTGGCTCGCCGTCGAGCCAATGGGCTTGCCGCGGACATGCGGAGACGACGCGATGGAATGTCGCCGTATCGCGCAAGGCTCGCATCGCCTTGTTCTTCGACGAGGTATACAAAGTGATCGACCAGAGGTGTCATTGTCCCCGTCCAGCGTAAGGATCGAAAACAAGCCCATCGGCGTGAGTGCACGTCCCGTCCTGCGAGGCCGCCGTTGCCCCGAGAAATACCGCGTAAAATAAGCGAAGTTGCTATCCTCGCATTCCTCGATCGGGCTACGGGCACCCGCGCTGACGATCCAATCGCAGGCCGCGCTTCGTCGTCCCATGGCGTCGATTACCAGATCAGCGCGAATCTCTTCGCCAGATGTCGTGCGTACCCCTGCAACGTGCGGCACACCGCGGATCGCCGAAGCGCCCGTGATCAGTTCGCGAACCTTGGTGCCCCGACGAATGGTCACGTTAGGTGCCACTTGCGCCATTGCAGCTACGGCGCATTCAATAATGGGCCTCCGACCGGTGACGAAGCGTATGGCCTCGTCGCCCGGACGCGGCGTCCGATCCGTTATGGTTGGGGGAAGAGATCGACTGTCCAGATAGTCCACCCAAACGCAACCGGCTCGAAGCAGACCATCAGTCAACCCCGGCAATTCCTGATCGCTGATCATCCGAAATCGCGAACTGAGGTTATGAGGTTGCCTGAATTGGGCAACTCCCGGACGTTCCCACGAATTCCATCCCTCGGCGGGCGCTGCAGGTTGATCGGCCGGGTCAGCCTCTAGGACTGTGACTCGGTGGCCATCGCGACCAAGCATCATCGCTGTGCACAATCCAATCACGCCTCCGCCGCAAATTAGGATTTTGCTCATCCGTTCTCCCCCTAGAGCTCGGCCGACCGCGGAAGTCGCGCGGAATCGTCATCATCTCCTCCCGGCGAAACGACGACGATCCTCATGCGCGCATGGTTCTTTAAGATATAGGTCGACGTGGCGGACGGGAGGTTCAAAGCTCTCAGCCTGCCTTCGGAGCCGGATGTCACAGGTGAGCCCATTGATCGGTGATGTCAGCGTTAGCAAATCACGTCTGTTATGCCCCACCAAACGGACCTCAATGAGAACCGCCACCACTTCGCTGATGGGTCAACAACAGACACGTACGCCGCCGGCCTACTTGCCCTCGTTCCATATGTCGGTGGCGAGCTTCCAGTCATTTCCGATCTTTTCCCAAACAACGACGTACTTCCCAGTCACTTCCTGCGGTGTCGGCCCTTTGGTCTTCAGAGCAAACGTGCCGATCTCGCGTGCCGCCAATGGGCCGAGCGCCTTCACATCAACCGTCGTGAGCTTCGGGTCGCCGACTTGTTCCGCCATGCTTTTCCACATGACTTCGATGGCTGCTCGGCCCCGCGCCATCGAAGAACCGGGCGGCAAAGCGATCGCATCAGCGCTATAGAGCGACGCAATGCCAGGGAAATCGCCCTTGTTGAAAAATTCGACAAATTTGTTGTTGATCGCTTCAATCTCGGGCTTCTGAGCCAAAGCCGGAGTCGCCAGCGAGATCACGAATACCATGACCAATACGATGTTGCGCATGATCGTCTCCAACTCAATGTACGATTCGAATGCAGCGCGGCTGTTGCTCCCCAGAGCATGCAATGCCGCATCCCAGACCGTGTTTGACGAAACAGCAACTCCGGGGAATTACTGTAAGAAATATTGACGAACTAAGTGCACGACACGACGCGGACGGCGTCTTCGCATGGCTTCGGGCGCGAGCACACGCCAGCCCTCGAAGTCCCAGCGAAGACGTGCGCGGACGGAGAAGTCGTGTGGTCCTGACGCCCGGGGTCTGTGCGTCAAGTCCTGCGGTGATGCCTGCGACCCAACCGGGTCCGCACGTCAGCCATCTGCATGGCGACGGGGGCAATAGTGCATCGCTCCCCGGGGAGAGCACGAAGGACACCGTTAAAACCAAGGCCGGGCGACCGGCATCACCTGTGGTCCACCCCATGCGCATTTCTACAGCGCACGGACCTGCGGGTGCCCAGCCGGCGCCCGGCCTTCCCTGCGCCCTTGTCTTTTTCGAGGGTGCACCTGGAGCAAAACTCGGGCGAATGCGCCGCGGGAATGCGAACGCTCGCGCGCTATTTGAAATGTGAATTGCAGAGCGATGGCCTCCCGGCTTGCTCCGTCATTGCGAGCGCAGCGAAGCAATCCAGAGTCTTTCCGCGGCGGGATTCTGGATTGCTTCGCTGCGCTCGCAATGACGGTGGAAAGACAGGTGCTCGCTTCACTCTCTCGTGCCCCGGACGCAGTGCAGCGCTACTTCAGCGATGCGCTGCAGAGCCGGGGCCCATGTCTCCGAGCAATCCGTGCAGCGTGGGTCCCGGCTCTGCGCAGCAACGCGAAAAGCGTTGCAGCGCGTCCGGGACACGGGCCGCCCTACCCGATCACCCGGCCGAACTTGTTCGACTTCGGAAAACCCTTCGGCGGCAGGCGGCCGGCATCGGCGCGGGTGCCTTGCCACTCGGCCAGCTCCTTCATGGTCGCCGAGAATTCCCGACCCGCGGAGTCCTTCCAGGTCAGGCCCGCCTTGGCGTCGAACACCGCAACGTCGGAGAGGCCGCCGTCCTTGTATTTCTGCAGGCGCACGCCGCGGCCGCGGGCCATCTCCGGGACCTGGTCGAGCGGGAAGATCAGCATCTTGCGGTTGTCGCCGATGACCGCGACGGTGTCGCCAAGCACCTCGGTGATCGCACGCGCCTCGTTCGGCATGTCGACGTTGAGGACCTGCTTGCCCTTCTTGGTGGTGCCGACGCAATCGTCCTCGTTGACGACAAAACCCTGGCCCTCGTGGCTCGCGACCAGGAATTTGCGTCCGCCCTTGTTCACGAACAGCGCAACGGGCGCCGCCTCCTGCTCGAGGTCGATGAACAGGCGGATCGGCTCGCCATGGCCGCGGCCGCCCGGAAGTTTGGCCACGTCGAGCGAGTAGAATTTTCCGTTGGTGGCGAACAGCAGCAGCTTCGACGTCGTCTCGGCGAAGAAGGCGAAGCCGAGCTTGTCGTCCTGCTTGAAGGCAAGGCCCGAGAGATCCTCGACATGCCCCTTCATGGTGCGGATCCAGCCCTTGTCGGAGACCACGACCGTCACCGGCTCGCGCTCGACGAAGGCTTCCTCGATCGCGGCGAGATCGTGCTCGGGTGCATCCGCAAAGGTGGTGCGGCGCTTGCCGAGCGGCGTCTTCGGTCCGAACATGTCGCGGACCTTGCCGACCTGCTCGCCGACCTTCTTCCACTGCTCGGCTTCGGAAGCGAGCACGCCTTCAATGCCCTTTAGCTCCTTGCGGAGATCCCTGTCCTCGTTGCGGATCTCCATTTCCTCGAGCCTGCGCAGATTGCGCAAACGCATATTGAGGATGGCCTCCGCCTGGATCTCGGTGAGCTTGAACGCCTTGATCAGGGCCGGCTTCGGCTCGTCCTCGGTACGGATGATCTTGATCACCTTGTCGAGGTTCAGATAGGCGACGAGATGACCGCCAAGCACTTCCAGGCGGTGCTCGATCTGCGCCTTGCGGTAGTTGCTGCGGCGGATCAGCACGTCGCGCAGATGATCGAGCCATTCGCGCAAGCACTCCGCGAGCCCCACGACCTTGGGAATGCGGCCCTTGATCAGCACGTTGAGGTTCAGCGGAATCTTGCTTTCGAGCTCGGTCAGCCGGAACAGCGATTCCATCATCAGGGCGGGATCGACGTTCTTCGACTTCGGCTCGATGACGAGGCGGACGTCTTCGGCCGACTCGTCCCTGATGTCGCCGACCAGCGGCAGCTTCTTCTGGTCGAGCAGCTCAGCGATCTTCTCGACCATCCGCGACTTCTGCACCAGATACGGAATCTCGGTGACGACAACCACCCAGGTGCCGCGCGCACCCTCCTCCTGCTGCCACTTGGCGCGGACGCGGAACGAGCCGCGGCCCGTGGTGTAAGCTTCCGCAATCGCCTGCTTGGAATCGACGCAGATGCCGCCAGTCGGGAAATCCGGGCCCTTGACCCATTTCAGCAGCGCCTTGGATTTCGCGTCGGGCTTCTCGATCAGATGCAGCGCGGCATCGCACAGCTCGGCGGCGTTGTGCGGCGGGATCGAGGTCGCCATGCCGACCGCGATTCCTTGCGCGCCATTGGCGAGCAGATTCGGGAAGCCGCCCGGCAGCACGATCGGCTCTTTCGACTGGCCGTCGTAATTGGCGCGGAATTCGACGCCGTCCTCGTCGATGCCCTCGAGCAAAAGCCGCGCGACGTCGGTCATGCGCGCTTCGGTGTAGCGGTAGGCGGCGGGATTATCGCCGTCGATATTGCCAAAGTTGCCCTGGCCGTCGACCAGCGGGTAGCGCGAGGAGAAATCCTGCGCAAGGCGCACCATGGCGTCGTAGATCGCCTGGTCGCCATGCGGATGGAACGAGCCCATCACGTCGCCGACGATTTTTGCGGATTTCTTGAAGGCCGTGCCGGGGTCGAGGCGGAGCAGGCGCATGCCGTAGAGGATGCGCCGGTGCACCGGCTTCAGGCCGTCGCGTGCGTCCGGCAGCGCACGGTGCATGATGGTGGAGAGCGCATAGGCGAGATAGCGCTCTTCCAGCGCGTCACGCAGCGGCACCTCGTGAATTTCGGCCGGTTCTTCCGGCGGAACGATTCGTTTTCCCATGCCGCCCGGTTAAACCGTGGAAGCGAATCGGGCAAGGATCGATTGGTTCCCTGTGGGCGGCCTACTGGCCGGCCCAGCCGGCTGTCACAGGCTGGGTCTTGGATTGGCCAGGGGATTGAGCCGGCGGCGCATTGGTCACACAGCGGCGGGCGGCGTCGATTTCGGCCTCGGTCGCGCCGTGGGACCGCGCCCATGCCTCTGCGGCCGCAGCAGAATATTTGGCCACATAGTACCGGACGACCGTGCAGGACGCCCGGCGAAATACGCCAGGTTGCGGCTCGCCGGCCATTGCATCAGGCGCAAACGCGAGCAGCGCCGCGGATAAGGCGAATCCCCTGATCAACATTTAGGCTGTCCCCCATTGTGGAACCCGCGAGCCAATTCCGGCCGGCCTGATTTGGTTCCCGGAAAATCTATGCTGGCTGGCAAGGCAGAAACGCGATTTCATCATGGCGCCGGGATTGCCGCCCTCGCCTGCTGCCGCATCAAGGCGTTGATGAAGCCGGCGCGCGCGTCGGAATGGCCCTGACCGCGCGGCTCCAGCACGTGGCGCAGCAGGAACAGACCGGCGAGCCGAAAACCGTCCAGGAGATCCTGCTCCGTGAGATCGGTCTGCACCTCGCCCTGGCGCAGGAATGGCGGCAGGCGTAGCAACCGGTCGCGCCACGGCTCGCCCGCGCCGCGCGACACCGCGCTGCCGGATTTGGGCGAGACATAGATCAGGTCCGTGGTCTCCCCGGTCACCGCACAATTTTCCAGCGCGAGCCCAAAGCCGAGCTCGGCGAGCATCGCCAGCTCGAAATGAATGACGTGCACGGCGGCGCCGCCGATATCGTCGAAATCGTCGAGCGAATGTTCGAGCAGCGCAAAGATCGCCTCATGCGGATCGCGCTCGGGCAGCAGCCGCGCAATCGAGGCCAGATGGGTGACGCCGTAGACCCCGTAGGACGATGCCAGCAGCGTCGCTGCGCGCAGCTTCAATCCCTCGATCGCATAGGTGCCGAGATGCTCGTCGAGCCGCGCCCGCCACACCGCACTGACGCTGTTCCCCGGCTGCAAAAGCGGCCGCATCCGCGAGCCGGCGCCGCCGCGGACGAGACCGAGATGGCGGCCATGCGCGCGCGTCAGCAACTCGACGATGGCGCTCGACTCGCCATGCCGCCGCACACCCAGCACGATGCCTTCGTCGGTCCATTCCATGGGAGGAAGTGTAGCCCATTCGAGGGACCGTAGGGTGGGCAAAGCGAAGCGTGCTCACCGATTTTGATCCATGGCCAAACTTGGTGGGCACGGCGCGCAAGGGCGCGCCTTTGCCCACCCTACGGCACCGCGTGAAACTTCACGCGTTGAACCAGCCCTGCGCATCCCCGGTGAAGGAGAAATACAGTCCCATCGTGGTCAGCGCGCAGGAGACGACCTCGATGGCGCTGTCGAGCTGCATGCCCTTCTCGCCGATGATCTGGCCGAGCGAGATCACCGACAGCACGAGGGCTGCCGCGAGCACCCAGCGCGGCCAGTTCTTACGCCAATGCGCAGCGAGCCAAACGAAATAGACCAGCACCAAGATCATGCCGCCGGCGAGCAGCGTCGCCGTCATGATCATCTGCTCGGTCGTCTCGGCATTGGGCGTGCGGTCCTGCACCGCGACCGACAGGGCATCCAGCATCAACGATGCATAGAGCAGCGCTTCGAAGCGCCGGACGTTACTGGGCACGCTCATCGGATACCGATCTTTGCTTGGCTATTCCTTGGGGAAGTCCAGCCCCATCTCGCGATAGCGATCGGGATCGTCGCCCCAGTTCTCGCGCACCTTGACGAACAGGAACAGATGCACCGGCACGTCCAAGATCTGCATCAGCTCCTTGCGCGAGTCCGCGCCGATCGACTTAATGGTGGCGCCGCCCTTGCCGAGCACGATCTTGCGCTGGCTTTCGCGCTCGACGAAAATCGTCTGCTCGATGCGCACCGACTTGTCCTTGCGCTCCTCCCACTTGTCGGTCTCGACCGTGGACTGGTAGGGCAATTCCTGGTGCAGCTTCTGATAGATTTTCTCGCGCGTGATTTCGGCCGCCAGCTGCCGCATCGGCGCGTCCGACATCTGGTCCTCGGGATAGAGGAACGGGCCTGGCGGCACCATCTCGGCCAGCGTCGTGCGGATGTCGTCGACGCCGTCGCCTGAGATTGCCGCAATCATGAAGGTCTTCGCGAACTTCATGCGCTCGTTGGCGGCCTGCGCCAGCGCCAGTAGCTTCTCGCGCTGGACCAGATCGACCTTGTTGATCACCAAAATCTTCTCGTGGTTGACGCTGGCCGCCTTGGCGAGGATCGCCTCGGCCTCCTCGTCAATACCCGTCTTGGCATCGAGCAGCACGCAGACGAGATCGGCGTCGTGCGCCCCACTCCAGGCGGTCGAGACCATGGCGCGGTCGAGCCGGCGCTTGGGCAGGAAGATGCCGGGCGTGTCGACCAGGATGATTTGCGCGTTGTTCTCGATCACGATGCCGCGGATCAGCGCGCGCGTGGTCTGCACCTTGCGCGAGACGATCGTGACTTTGGCCCCGACCAGCGCGTTGACCAGGGTGGACTTGCCGACATTCGGCGCACCGATCAGCGCAACGAAGCCGCAGCGCGTCGCGGTGGGCGCCTCGCCCCTTGCTTCAGCCGTCATTGCCGCCGCCGACGCCTTCGCGTTCGATCATCACTGAAGCTGCCACCTTCTCTGCCGCGCGCTTGCTGCCGCCGATGCCTTCGGCCGGGGCCAATCCCGGCAGGTCCACCGCGACGCGGAACTGCGGATCGTGGTGCGGGCCGGTGCGCTCGACCTCGCGGTAGACCGGGGTCGGCAGCCCCTTCCCCTGCGCCCATTCCTGGAGCACGGTCTTGGGGTCGCGCAAGGGACGGCGCGGCTTGTGCATGCGCTCGGTCCAGTTGCGCCTGACGAACTCGGCCGCCGCCGCATGGCCGCCGTCGAGGAAGATCGCGCCGATCACGGCCTCGCAGATGTCCCCGAGCACGCTCTTGCGCAGACGGGCGTCGGCGCTGGGGCCGACCGAGCCGAGCTTGATGTCGTCGACGAGGCCGAGCGATTTTGCGACGTCGGCGCAGCTCTCCTTGCGCACGAGCTCGGCAAGCCGCTTCGACAGCTCGCCTTCGTCGGCGTTCGGGAAGGCGTGGTAGAGCATGTCGGAGACGACCAGCCCGAGCACGTGGTCGCCGAGGAATTCCAGTCGCTGATAGCTGTCGCCGCGCTTGCGCCCGGACTTCAGCGCCGAGACATGCGTGATCGCCTGCATCAGGAGGTTCGGATCAGTGAAGCTGTGGCCGATGCGCGCCTCGAGCGCCGCGTTCGCATCAGTGCCTTTGGCCTTACTGCTTCGCGTCCGCTTCTTCTTCGCCGGCGTTTTGGTCGCAGCTTCGCCATCAGGGGCGCCTTGCGCCTCCGTCGGTGGGGTCGCGATGTCCTTGGCTTCGTCTTTCATCGAACGATTTTGAAGAAACGATTCCAGCGCACCGCCCACGGCCAGCGCCAGAACATCCAGGCATGCTCGCCTTCGGCGATGGAGAAGAAGATCATCTGGGCGCGGCCGATCAAATTCTCCTGCGGCACATAACCGACTTGGCCGAGGAAGCGGCTGTCGGTCGAGTTGTCGCGGTTGTCGCCCATCATGAAGAAGTGGCCCTGCGGCACCGTGTAGATGTTGGTGTTGTCCATGTAGCCGTTGTCGGCGCAGTCCAGCGTCTCGTAGGACACGCCGTTCGGCAGCGTCTCCTTCCAGCGCTTCACCCGGGAGATGCCGCCGCCTTCGGAGCCGCACGGATCCTCCCCAACAAACTCGCTCATGCGCTGCCGCTCGACCGGGGTATCGTTGATGTAGAGCAGACCGTCCCGCATCTGGATGCGGTCGCCGGGAAGACCGATCACGCGCTTGATGTAGTCGGTGGAATCGTCCTTGGGCAGGCGAAACACGACGATGTCGCCGCGGTTCGGGTCCGAGCTCCAGATCCGCCCGGAGAACAGCGGCGGGGAGAACGGGATCGAATAGTGGCTATAGCCGTAGGAATATTTCGAGACGAACAGATAGTCGCCGACCAGCAGCGTCGCCTTCATCGAGCCAGACGGGATGTTGAACGGCTGGAACAGGAACGTGCGGATCACCAGCGCGATCAGTAGAGCGTGAATCACGACCCGGATCGTTTCGCCGACGCCGCTCTCAGTTTTCGTTCCCGAAGTCACGCTCATTGCTCTCTCAATTCCGGCCGGCGGTCACAGAGCGCCCTCCTCCCGCGAACAGCCCATCGGTTCGCGGCCCAAGGAGATTGTCCTGATTCTGATAGTGAGGGCCAATTCCGGCGTAAAGCCGAATTCACCCGGCCTGATTTGCGTCGGCGGACTTTTAGACCGTTGTCGAAGACCACGCAATCAAGGATCGCATCAAAACTGCATAAGAGCTTGGTATTTCAAACGAATTATGAGATTTCCTGGATCCCTGTCAGGGCTTGGCCGGCGGAACGGCGGAAATGATGACGAAGGCCTGTGCGAGCGGCCAGTCGTCGGTGATCGACACATCGATCCGCGCCTCGAAACCCTCCGGCGTCAGGGCCTGAAGCCGGGCCAAGGCGCCGCCGGTCAGTTGCATGGTCGGCCGTCCCCCCGGCAGGTTGACCACCCCCATGTCGCGCCACCAGACGCCGCGCCTGATGCCGGTGCCGAGCGCCTTGGAGCAGGCCTCCTTGGCGGCAAAGCGCTTGGCGTAGGTCGCCACCACCATCTTCTCGTTCTTGGCGCGCCGCTCCGCCTTGGCCCGCTCGGCCACGGTGAAGATGCGGTCGAGGAAGCGCTCGCCGTGGCGCTCGATCACCTTGGCGACGCGGGTGATGTCGATCAGGTCCGAACCGATGCCGATGATCATGCCCGGCTCCGGCCCCGGTCCATCGCTGCGCGCATGCTGCGCACGGTCTCGGCCAGACCCACGAACAGCGCCTCTCCGATCATGTAGTAGCCGATATTGAGCTCCATGACCTCCGGCAAGGCCGCGATCGTCTCCGCCGTCGCATAGTCGAGCCCGTGTCCGGCATGGACCTCCAGCCCGGCAGCCTTGGCCAGCTTCGCCCCCGCCACGATCCGCTGCCATTCGGCTTCGGCCTTGTCGGTGTGGCCATCGACGACGGCGTCGCACCAGGCGCCGGTGTGGATCTCGATGACAGGCGCGCGCAGCTGTGCCGCCATCTCGATCTGCGCGGGGTCGGCGGCGATGAACAGCGACACCCGGATGCCGGCATCGTTGAGCCGCGCGATATAGGGCGCGAGCGCATTGTGCTGGCCGACGACATCTAACCCGCCTTCGGTCGTCACCTCCTGCCGCCGCTCCGGCACGAGGCACACCGCATGCGGCTTGGTGGCGAGCGAGATGCGCATCATGTCGTCGGTCGCCGCCATCTCGAAATTGAGCGGCTTGGAGATCTCGGCCTTCAGCCGCGCCATGTCCTCGTCGCGGATGTGCCGGCGATCCTCGCGCAAATGCGCCGTGATGCCATCGGCGCCGGCCTCGATCGCGAGCAGCGCAGCGCGCACCGGATCGGGATTACGCCCACCGCGCGCGTTGCGCAGGGTTGCGACATGGTCGACATTGACGCCGAGGCGGAGCGGAAGTGCGGGCATTTGCAGGACTCACGAAATCAAGGACGATAGACGCAGACGCTAAGCGTCTATCCATTAACACGTTCGACGCGGGCGACGACCGCCTTGGCGCGCAACTGGGCGAGGATCGCGCTCAAATGCTTCAGATCGTAGACTTCGAGGTCGATCGTCGTCTCCGTGAAATCAGGTGAGCGGCGCTGCATGCTGATATTGTCGATATTGCCGTCGTGCTCAGCGATCACCGTCGCGATCTGTGCCAGCGCGCCGGGCTCATTGACGTTCTCGACCTTGATGCGGGCCGGGAAGCGCTGCGGCGCGGAATCCTCGATGTCCCAGCGCACGTCGAGCCAGCGCTCCGGCTCCTCCTCGAAATCCTTCAGGGCCGGCGCCTGGATCGGGTAGATCGTGATGCCCTCGCCCGGCGTGACGATACCGACGATGCGGTCGCCGGGCACGGCGCCGCCATTCGGCGCGAACTTCACCGGCAGGTCGGAATTGATGCCGCGGATCGGGATCGCGACCGGGCTGCGCGGCGACTCCGACGACTTCTCCTTGAGCTTGGCAGCGAGCCCCTTCTTGGCGCCATAGCGCGCGATGCGCTCCTCCTTGTAGTCGGGATACATCGCGCGCGCGACGTGGGAGGCCTTGATCTCGCCGCGGCCGACCGCCGCCATGACGTCCTCAATCGAGGTCCGCGCCAGCCGCGGCAGCGCGCCCTTGAGCTTGTCGTCGGCGTATTCGATCTTGGCCCGCTCGAACAGGCGCTCGACGATGCGCCGGCCGAGGCCGACATATTGATCACGCACGGCGGTGCGCGTGGCGCGGCGGATCGCGGCGCGCGCCTTGCCGGTGACCGCGAGCGTTTCCCAGGCCGATGGCGGCGCCGACTGCGCTTCCGAGGTCAGCACCTCGACCTCGTCGCCGTTCTGGAGCTCCGAAGACAGCGGCGCAAACTTGCCGTTGATCTTGCAGCCGACCGCGCTGTTGCCGACGTCGGTATGCACCGCATAGGCGAAGTCGATCACGTTGGCATGGCGCGGCAGCGCGATCAGCTTGCCCTTCGGGGTGAAGCAGAACACCTGGTCGTGGAACAGCTCGAGCTTGGTGTGCTCGAGGAATTCCTCGGGATTGGCACTCTCCGAGAGGATGCCGATGGTGTGGCGCAACCAGGCGAACGCGTTGGACTCGCGCTTGAGGAACTCGGTCGGCGAGCCGACGCCTTCCTTGTAGAAGACGTGCGCGGCGATGCCGCGCTCGGCGATCTGGTCCATCGCCTCGGTACGGATCTGGAGCTCGACGCGCTGGTTCCCGGGGCCGATCACGGTGGTGTGGATCGAGCGGTAGTCGTTCTGCTTCGGCGTCGAGATGTAGTCCTTGAAACGCCCCGGCACGACCGGCCAGGTGGTGTGGACGATGCCGAGCGCGCGATAGCAGGCTTCGATGTCACTCACGACGAGGCGAAAGCCGAAGATGTCGGACAATTGCTCGAAGCCGACCGACTTGCGCTCCATCTTGGTCCAGATCGAGAACGGTTTCTTGCGGCGGCCATAGACCCGCGCGCCCAGCCCGCGGTGGCGCAGATTGTTGGAGAGCTGGTCCTCGATCTCGCCGATCAGATTGCGGTTGCGCTCGGCGAGCGCGTCGAGCCGCTGCATCACCACCGAATGGGCCTCAGGATCGAGGGTGCGGAAGGACAAATCCTCCAGTTCTTCGCGCATTTCCTGCATGCCCATGCGGCCGGCCAGCGGCGCATAGATGTCGAGCGTCTCCTCGGCAATGCGCCTGCGCGATTCCGTCGGCACGAAGTCCAGCGTGCGCATGTTGTGCAGGCGGTCGGCGAGCTTGACCAGAAGCACACGGACATCGTCGGCAATGGCCAGCAACAATTTGCGCAGGTTCTCGGCCTGCTTGGCCTCCCGCGACACCAGCTCCAGCCGCTTCAGCTTGGTCAGGCCCTCGACCAGCGCGCCGATCTCGGGCCCGAAGATCTGGTCGATCTCGGCCCGCGTCGCTTCGGTGTCCTCTATCGTGTCGTGCAGCAGCGCAGCCACGATGGTGGCGTCGTCGAGCTTGAGATCGGTGAGAATCGCTGCCACTTCGAGCGGGTGCGAGAAATAGGGGTCGCCCGACGCGCGGGTCTGCGAGCCGTGCGCCTTCATCGCATAGACATAGGCGCGGTTGAGCAGGTCTTCGTTGGTGTTGGGGTTGTAGGACCTGACGCGCTCGACGAGGTCATATTGACGCATCATGCGTGCGCGTGGCTTCGCCGGGCGCGGCACCGGCGCAGTCGGGGCCACGGCAACCGATTCGGTTGCGGCCTGCATCTGCATTGGTTTCCAGCGCCGATACACCATGCCGTCCTGCCTTCAAACGGACCCGGAGGCGGCCCGTTGTATACATCTTAACGCTGATCCCGGGCGCGTCCGATCAATTCGGTGACAGGGCGCGGCGCGGACCGACAACGCTATGGTAACCACGAAAACACCAACAAAAGCAAAGGCCCGAACAACGGTTCGGGCCTTGATAAGATCACAAGAGGTCGATGATTGCGACGGGACGATCTACTCGTCCTCCTCCGGCTGCTCCTCGGGCGGCGCGAGGCCTTCGAGGCCCTTCAGGAGCTCCTCTTCGGTCATGCGTTCGACGGCGACCTCAGTATCATCCGCATCGACGCTCGCACCCGCGGAACCGATCAGCGGCACCGTATCGGGCTCGGGCTCGTCGACCTCGACGAACTTCTGGAGCGAGTGCACCAGCTCCTCGCGGAGGTCCTCCGGCGAAATGGTCGTCTCGGCAATTTCGCGCAAAGACACAACGGGGTTCTTGTCGTTATCGCGGTCAACCGTTAGTTGTGAACCGGACGAAATCATGCGGGCACGGTGGGCGGCCAGCAGGACCAGGTCAAAGCGGTTGTCGACCTTGTCGATACAATCTTCTACGGTGACGCGAGCCATGGCCTGTCGCTCCGTTGTGGGTGGGACGAAATATGTGGATGATCGGGGCTAGTTATAGGGAGCGGGCCGATTTCGCAAGGCCAATTTGTGATTTGGCCTCGCCAAACGGCTCTGGTACCCCCACATTGGGGTCGGAATGGGTGATTTGCCGGGCTGCCATCGAAGTTAGCGCCGGGCGTGTGGACCGCCATAACTATACCTTGATTGCCCCGACTTCTCCGGATTTGCGGTTTCGACGGGTTTCGACGGCGCCTTAAGACCTGCGCGGCTCGCTGCCGCCGCGCCAACAATAAACGATCAATCACGAGCACTACGCGAGCAAACTGAATGTCACTTTCTCCTACCAACAAGATCGCGCTCTTCATCGACGGGGCCAATCTCTACGCGACGGCGAAAACTCTGGGCTTCGACATCGATTACAAGCGCCTGCTGAAGGAGTTTCAGAGCCGCGGGACGCTGCTTCGGGCGTTCTACTACACCGCCATCATCGAGGATCAGGAATACTCCTCGATTCGCCCGCTGATCGACTGGCTGGACTACAACGGCTACACCGTCGTCACCAAGGCGACCAAGGAATTCATCGACGCCTCCGGCCGCCGCAAGGTCAAGGGCAACATGGACATCGAGCTTGCCGTCGACGCCATGGAGCTCGCCGAGCATATCGACCAGATGGTGCTGTTCTCGGGTGACGGCGACTTCCGCTCCCTGGTCGAGGCCGTCCAGCGCCGCGGCGTGCGGGTCACCGTGGTCTCCACCATCGCCAGCCAGCCGCCGATGATCGCCGACGAGCTGCGCCGCCAGGCCGACGTCTTCACTGACCTTGTCGAGCTGCAATCCAAACTCGGCCGCGACCCGTCCGAACGCCCCGCCCCGCGCGACCGCGGCGAGCGCGAGGGACGCCACCACGCTCCGCAATTCCTCCAGCGCGCAACCACGATGGCGCCGAGGGGCGATGACGACTTCGAGGAGTGAGGCGGCCCGGTCAAGCCGCCAGCCTTCCACCGTCGTTCCCGACCGTGACTGCCCGCTCTGTCCGCGCCTGGTCGCCTTTCGCGAGGCCAACCGCGCGCGCGAGCCATCGTGGCACAATGCGCCGGTTGCGCCCTTCGGTGACATCAAGGCGCGCCTCTTGATCGTCGGCCTTGCGCCGGGGATGCAGGGAGCCAACCGCACCGGCCGTCCCTTTACCGGCGACTATGCCGGTGATCTCCTCTACGCGACGCTGGTCGAATATGGATTTGCCAAGGGCGCCTATCAAGCGCGCCCCGATGACGGCCTGAAGCTGATCGATTGCCGGATCGCCAACGCAGTGCATTGCCTGCCGCCGCAGAACAAGCCGCTCCCGATCGAGATCACCACCTGCCGCCAGTTCCTTGCGGCGAATCTCGCGACCATGCCGAACCTGCGCGCGATCGTCGCGCTCGGGCGGATTGCGCACGACAGCGTGCTCAAGCCGCTGAATCTGAAGAGCTCGCAAGCCCCCTTCGGCCATGGCGCCGTGCACCAGGCCGGCGCGTTCAAGCTTTACGACAGCTATCACTGCTCCCGCTACAACACGAACACCGGCGTGCTGACGCCCGATATGTTCCGGTCCGTGTTCGCGAAGGTGAAGGCCGATCTCGACTAGAGCCTTATGCAGTTGGGCCGGTCGGTTGTCCGGGGTTCACCTCTACGCGACGGGGAGAAGTGAATCCTCGGTTCGCACCGATTCAACCGACCAAAGCTCGTCCCACCTCAGCTGGCGATCTAGCCCTTGGCGGGATTGGCCTTCAGCCAGTCCAGCACATCGCCGGCATTCCGGTCTGGCGGAAACACCGGATAGAACACATGCGTGATCCTGGCGTCGTCGATGATCAGCGCGAGCCGCTTGATCAGCGTCAGGCCTGCCACCTCCATCGTCGGCAAATTCAGGGCGCGCGTCAGCGCCAGCTTCTCGTCCGAGAGCACTGGGAACGGCAGATGCAGCCGCGAGGCCATCTCGATCTGGTAGTCGTTGCTCTGGGTCGAGAGACCGAACACGTGCGAGGCGCCAGCCGCCTTCAAATCGGCAAACAGATCTCGGAACGCGCAAGTCTGTGGGGTGCAGCCGCGCGCGCCCGGGATCATGTCCCAATCGTCGACCAGCGCGATCTTGCCGGGTTCGCCGGTGCGGGGATAGGCAAACACGACGGTACGGCCGCGCAGCGCCGACAGCGTGACTGACCTGTCGTCCGTCGCGAGCAGGCCGATCGGCGGCAACGTCATGCCCCGCAGATGGGCGGCGCCACCGTCGTCGGCAGGCGCGGGAATCCGGCTCCAATCGACCTCGAGCAGGTTCCTCTGGGTCATCCCGCTATCCCCTCGCCCGCATCAGGCGGCCCTTCTCACGGCTCCAGTCGCGCTTCTTCTCGGATTCGCGCTTGTCGTGCAGCTTCTTGCCCTTGGCAACCGCCAGCTGCAATTTGGCGCGACCGCGTTCGTTGAAGTAGAGCTTGAGCGGGATCAGCGTCATGCCCTCGCGGTCGACCGCGCCCATCAGCTTGTTGATCTGCCGGCGGTGAAGCAGCAGTTTTCGCGGCCGTTTGGGCTCGTGATTGAAGCGATTGCCCTGGAGATATTCAGGAATGGTGGCGTTGATCAGCCAGATCTCACCGTTCTTCGAGTCGGCGTAGGATTCCGCGATCGTGCTCTTGCCGTTGCGGATCGACTTGACCTCGGTGCCGGTCAGCGCAATGCCCGCCTCGATCGTATCCTCGATGGCGTAGTTGAAGCGGGCCTTGCGATTCTCCGCCATCACCTTGATCGGACGTTCGTTCTTATCGGCCATCGCAGACAAACCTGATCAAGATGCGCACGGATTCTAACAGTTCGGATGAAGCGCGCGCGTCAAGACTTCTTGAGGAGATCACGGATCTCGGTCAGCAGCTCGACCTCGGCCGACGGCTTAGGCGACGCCGCAGGCGCGGCCTGCTCCTTCTTCAGTCGGCTCATCACCCGGATCGCCAGGAACAGCACAAAGGCGATGATGATGAAGTTGATCGTCAGCGTGAGGAAGTTGCCCCAAGCAAGTACGGCGCCTTGCTTTTTCGCTTCAACCAAATTGGTGGCGGTGACCGCCTTCGACAAGGGGGTGAAGTAGTTTGAGAAGTCGAGCCCGCCGGTAGCGGCGCCGATGATCGGCATGATCACGTCGCCGACCAGCGAATTGACGATGGCGCCGAAGGCCGCACCGATGATGACGGCGACCGCGAGGTCGACGACGTTGCCCTTCATGGCGAATTCGCGGAACTCCTTGAGCATCTGCATGCCCTTCTCCTCGACGCTCATGAAACGCTCCCCAAACGCCAACGCGTCAGTTGATGAGGCCGGCGTGCACCATTGCGCTGCGCACGGCGACGCGGGTCGGCTCGGACACCGGCACCATCGGCAGCCGCAGCGTCTCGTCCAGCTTGCCGAGCAGCGACATCGCGTACTTGATCGGCGCCGGATTGCTCTCGATGAAGAGGTTGTTGTGCAGCGGCATCAGCTTGTCGTGAAGCTTCAGGGCAGTAGCATGGTCGCCCTTCTGCCAGGCCACGTGGAACTCCGCGCACAGGCGCGGCGCGACGTTCGAGGTCACCGAGATGCAGCCATGGCCGCCATGGGCCATGTAGCCGAGGATGGTCGCGTCCTCGCCGGAGAGCTGGTTGAAGTCCTCACCCATCGCCGCGCGCTGTTGCGACACGCGGACCATGCTGGCGGTGGCGTCCTTGACGCCGGCGATGTTCTTCAGCTCCCACAGCCGCTTCATGGTGTCGACCGACATGTCGATCACCGAGCGCGGCGGGATGTTGTAGATGATGATCGGGATGCCGATCGCATCGTTGATCGCCTTGAAGTGCTGATACATGCCTTCCTGGGTCGGCTTGTTGTAGTAAGGCGTCACGATCAGCACGGCGTCCGCGCCCGCCTTCTCGGCGTGCTGAGAGAGCTCGATCGCCTCCTTGGTCGAGTTGGAGCCGGCACCCGCGATGACAGGCACGCGGCCCTTGGCTTCAGCGATGCACCATTCGACGACCTTCTTGTGTTCGTCATGGCTCAGCGTCGGGCTCTCGCCGGTGGTGCCGACCGGCACCAGGCCGTTGGTGCCTTCTGAGATCTGCCAATTGACCAGCGAGCGGAACGCCGCCTCGTCCAGCGAGCCGTTCTTGAACGGCGTGACCAAGGCGGTGAACGACCCCCGGAATTTCGTCTTGGCTGCCATGGACTTCCTCCGTACGCGGCGATCTCTTGAGCAAGCCCCATACATATCGGGTCTATCCCGCCGGTAAAAGGCCCGCCGCCGTGTGACGCACCGTTTAGGCCGCGATTTTGCCGCGGTGATGGTGCAAATCGGCCCGAGGTAAGCGGCTGTTGGTATTTTGTCCGCATATTCAATCAATACAGCTAGATTTTGGGCCACTTGACTGATTCGGGGCGACGAAACGCCGTGACCTCCTTTCCTCGTGCCGCATGGCGATCCACCGGTCTGGTCATATGCCTGATGGCAGGGTTGTCCGTCGGTTGTGCCGCCTTGGCCAAGTCCAGTGACAGGTCCGACAAGTCCAACGAGACGACCGCGGACGAGGCCAAGAACTCCGCGAAGCCAGCCGCCAAGGACTCGTCCAAGGGAACCGGCAAGGAAACTTCAAAGGACACGGCCAAGGGCGCCAGCAAGGGCGCGGCCAGCGCCCCGACCAAGGATGCCGCGAAGAAATCTGCCAAGGATGCTGGGAAGAGCGCCGGCAAGGAGCCCACCAAGGACAAGCCCAAACCCGCGGCAGCATCCAAGCCTGCGGCAGCGGCCGCCGCGCCAACATCAAGACCGACCGCCAACGGCGCGCCGTCCAAGCCCGCGCCCGCCCCAACTTCGACGGCCACCGTCAGACCCACCGCCCCGGCCGCCGCCAGACCGTCCGCAGCTCCCGTGCTGGCTCCTGCGACCCGCCAGCATGCAGCGCCGCGCAAGCCGGTCATACCGGCCGCGGTCGCCGCAACGTCGTCGACGTCGCAGGCCGACAAGGACACGCTGGAAAACGTCATCGAGCTCGCGCGCAAGCGCAAGGCGGGCGACGCCACCAATTATGCTGCTTCGATCTCGGATCCCGTCGCGCGAAAGCTGGCGGAATGGATCATCCTGCGCAGCGAGGACAATGGCGCGACCGTGGAGCGCTACCGCGCCTTCCTGTCCGCCAATCCGAGCTGGCCGTCGCAGACCTTCCTGCGCCGCCGGCTCGAGGCTGCGATGTGGGACGACAGGCGTGACGATTCAGTTGCGTGGTCGTGGTTCGAGAATGAGTCCCCGATCTCCGCCAAGGGTCGCTTCACGCTTGCCAAGGCGATGCTGGCGCGCGGCGACCGCGCCAACGCCGAGCGGCTGGTGCGTGAGGCCTGGCGCAGCGATCCGATGTCGGAGGACACCGAGAACAACGCGCTCGACCAGTTCGGCGCCCTGCTGACGGCAGGCGATCAGAAGGCGCGGATGGACACCCTGCTCTACGGCAGCGAGAGCGAAGCCGCGTTGCGCGCTGCCAAACGCCTCGGCGGCGGCTATGTCGCGCTCGCCAAGGCTCGCATCGCTGCCGTCAAGAAGGCGCCGAATGCGCGCGCGCTGCTCGATGCCGTGCCGCGCGAGCTGCACAGCGATCCCGGCTTCATCTTCAGCAAGATCCAGCTCCTGCGCCGCGAGGAGAAGTTTGCCGAAGCGGCGCAGCTCATGCTCTCGGCGCCGAAGGATCCGAACCGGCTCCACAATCTCGACGAATGGTGGATCGAGCGGCGCCTGCTGGCGCGCAAGATGATCGACACCGAGGAATTCCGCAGCGCCTATCTGATCGCGCGCGATGCCGCCCTGCCCTCGCGCGACATCTACAAGACCGAGCAGGAGTTCACCGCGGGCTGGATCGCGCTGCGCTTCCTCAACGATCCCGCGACCGCCGCCCAGCACTTCGCCCGTATCGGCGTGGGCAGCGTCAACCCGACCACGCTGGCGCGCGCCGGCTATTGGCAGGGCCGCGCTGCGGAAGCGATGGGCCGCCAGCAGGAAGCGCGCAACGCCTATGCCCGCGCCGCCGAGCAGTCGACCAGCTATTACGGCCAGCTCGCGCGCGCAAAGCTCGGCCTGCCCCAGATCGAGCTCAACAACCCGCCGCGCGGACGCGGCGCCGAACGGCTCGAGATCGTGCGCGCCGCGCAACTGCTCTACGAGCTCGACGAGCGCGAGCTCGCGGTGCCCATGCTCGCCGACATGGGCGAAAACGGCGATCCCGAAGCGCTTGCCGGCCTCGGCGAGCTCACCCAGCGCTACACCGACGCGCGCGGCATGCTGCTGCTGGGCAAGGCCGCGCTCAATCGCGGCCTGCCGTTCGACTTCTACGCCTACCCCGTCAACGGCATTCCGCAGTTCACGCCGATCGGCCCCCAGGTCGAGCGTAGCATCGTCTATGCGATCGCGCGGCAGGAGAGCGCATTCAATCCGTCGGTGGTCTCGCCGGCGCAGGCCTATGGGCTGATGCAGGTGACGCCGGACGCCGCGCGTTACGTCTGCAAACGCCACGGCGCGACCTACGACCTGTCCCGGCTGAAGAACGATTCGGTCTACAACGCCACGCTCGGCTCGGCCGAGCTCGGCGGACTGCTCGAGGATTATCGCGGCTCCTACATCATGACGTTTGCCGCCTACAATGCCGGCCGCGGCAGCGTGAGGAAGTGGGTCGAGCGCTACGGCGATCCGCGCGACCCGAAGGTCGACGCAGTCGATTGGGTCGAGCTGATCCCCTTCTCCGAGACGCGCAACTACGTGCAGCGGATCATGGAGAACCTTCAGGTCTACCGCGCCCGCTTCGGCGGAGGCACGCGGTTGCAGATCGAAGCCGATTTGCGTCGCGGCACCGGCAGCGTGGAATAGCAACACCCTCGCCCGATTTGCTGCCGGGAGCATCGGTGGCAAGCGATGCCGTCAGGCCTTAAGTCTCCGACGGACGGACTGCGCAGTCACGCGACCTTCGGGCGCCTCTTCCGAAGGCGGCCTCGATCGAGGTCTGCAAGGTCGCTTGCCACATCGACAAGCTCACCGTTGTCCGCTGTCTGAAGACTGAACGCAGCGGTCGCGCCCAGCTGCAAGGCCCAGATCGGCGGGTCGCTTTGCAAGGCGGATCGGTCAGCGACAGTCTGCCCATGCGCGCTTCGGACGGAGATGCGAGCTGCGCGCAAATCCCTCTCTCACAGCGGCTTCAATCAGGTCTCGGCGAACGATCGATCAACGGAACGCGAGGCGTCCACTCGGCCGTCATGACGAGGCGAGAACAAGCCGGCAAAAGAAAAGCCCCGGCGGTTTCCCGCCGGGGCTCTCTGTCAGGTCGTTAGACCGAACTTACCAGTTGCGCTGAGCGCGGAGCAGCAGCGTGAAGCTGTCCTGGTCCTTCAGCTCATAGACCGCCGTCGGCTTGGCAACGGTAGCAGCCGGTGTAACACCGATCACGCCGGCATACTTCTGATCCAGACGCGTCCAGTTGAAGTCGGCCGAGAACGTCAGGTTCTTCACCGGGGTCCAGCGAGTGATCACACCCACCTGGCCGATGTTGAAATCAGGGTTACACGAGGTAACGCCTGGCACTGCGAGGAAGCCGGCGAAGCCGCCACCACCGCAAAGGAAGTTCTTGGCAAGCGATCCGAACGATGCATGCGCATAGGCACCATAGATAGCGGTGTTCCAGTACGGATCCCAGTTATGGGTGTACGCACCACGGAAGCCCCAGGTCTTCACAGATTCCTGGTTGGAACCGGGGACGAACACCGTGTCAGGCGCATTGGCGAAGCCGATGCTCTGATACGCAATGCCCGAACCGCCGTACATCGCGTACGAGCTACCCGCGAGGTTCTGGAAGTTGTAGCGGGTCGCGCCATCCGTGTAGACGCCCTGGATGTTGATCGTGTCACCCGCACCGGTCGGGATGTTCTTGATCGACAGAGCGAGCTGAACCGCCCAGCCCCACTTGTCGTCGGGGTGGCCAGTGGTCTCGGTCGCGCCGTAGTAGGCAACGTGGTTGTCATGCGCAGCAACCGATGCCTGGAACAGACCCCAGGCCTGGTCGACACGGACCATACCGACGAGGTTCGGCGAACGCGAACCGCCGATGGCGTTCGAGCCGTAGGAACCCCCAACGACGCCGGCAGCAGTGATGCCAAACAGGTTGAGGTTGCCGGCCTGATAGTAGGCCGTCGCGTCTTCCGCCGAGAACGCCGCCGTCACGCCCTGACCGAAGTCAGCGGTGTAGGTGAACTGGTTGACGCCAGTGACCGTGCCGCTGCCGCCGACGAGGCTGTCGATGTTGTTGCCGGGATAGTTGGTCCAGGGCGCGTCGAACTGCGACACGGCCTTACCCATCGTGAAGCCGGCGAACTGGATGAAGGCGTAGTACACGCCGAGCGAACCGCCCGAGGTACCGCCGTCCGTCGGATTGATGGTGGTGTTACCAGCCGTCGTGAAGGTAGCGGCGGTCGTGCCCGTGGCCGAGCCGGTGCCGACGTAGCCGGCGGTGGTCCAGGAGAACGTCGCATCGAAGAAGGTGCGGACGACGCCGTATTCGGTGGCGGTGCGCGTGTCGATGTTGAGATCTTCACGAGCGCGCGCGGTGTAGTAGTTGCTCAGGCGGTTGTGCGCACCGGCGGGAGCGCCGTTCGCAATGCCGTAGACGCTGTTGGTGCCCAGCGCGACTTCGGCGCGCAGGTAGCCACCCAGCTTGATGCAGGTGTCAGTGCCGGGGATGTAGTAGAATCCTGCACCGTACAGGGAGCAGATCTTCACGTATTCGACCGCCTTGGCCTTCACGGGCAGATCGGCTGCCTGCGCTCCGCCCACGGCGATCAGACCCGCCGCTGAGCCGAGCAAAAGGCTCTTAACCAACTTCATGTTAAACCTCCAAGTTGCTCTTCAGGGAAGGTCACTGACCGGACGGCCAATTCCCCAACCCCCTCTAAATCACCGCTTTCGGCTCCTTCGCGTCTTCGGACACACCCGCATGAACGCGAGGGACTTAAGCGAATGACCTAAACGGGACGACCTTGGGATGCCCCCCTCCGTCGCTCAGTCACAATTACCGAACGTCCTTGCACACACAACAAAAGAACGCTCCGAAGCGGGCCTATGAGACGTGTTTTCCGACGGGTGTTGCACAAATAACACGTAGATGTGATCGCGGCACGCTCACAACACATTGTTTTTATTTATGTTTTCAAGGCGGTTCCGCTTGCCGTCAAAATTCCGCACCTAGGGCGCGGCAAGCGGAGGGCCGTGATGTGGCGACCCTGGCGCGCTCGAATCGTAGAATCGGACGAGACTCAAGCGCAGTCCGAATCTCGCTCAGCCCAACGGTTATCGATGGCGGCGAAACGGCCTTGGCCCCGACACGCGAGGCCAAATCTCGACCAGGTCAGCTCTCTCTATCTATGTGTGGTGCAGGGGTATCTATGTCCGGGCCAGCTTGGCTGGCGGAGACGGAGGGATTCGAACCCTCGATAGGCCTTTACAAGCCTATAACGGTTTAGCAAACCGCCGCCTTCAGCCACTCGGCCACGTCTCCAATGTGCCGGGTATGCCCGACACGGCGGCGGGCCGCAAGCGGCAGAATTGAGGGCGGCGGGTTCTTTTCACCTGAAAGCTGACGAGCGGCCGGCGGCGCAAGCCTCGCGAATGGATCCTCGCGGCGAGTTCCTGCGATTCGCACTGACCTTATATATGCGTGCGCGCGTCTAGCGGCTGGATCGCCAGATCCGCCAGTGCGAGGGCGATATCAGCACCGCCTCACCCGCCCAGACGTTGAACCAGACGCCAGACCTGCGCCGGCATGGAAAAGTCCAGGGCAAAATGCCCGTCTTGTGGAACCGCCCGAGTTCCAGATCGCAGTCGTCGGGCGCGATCTGAATCGGAAGCCATCGGCCATTGTTTGGCCCATTCTGGTCGGGGTCGCTCATACCGTGCGGATCTAGGGGACCGCACGACGAGGGAATTTGATCCAGCGCAACCGAGCTCACCCGTGGAAACACGGATGCGGATGCGATTCTCAGTTCAGTGGGCGGAGACCCACGCCCTCGCCTCGCGCTGCGCGGCCGAGATCTCGGCGTCCGACATCTGCCCGGCGATCTCTTGGCGCAGCGCCACGGCGTCCTTGCGGCCCTTCAGCGCGGCGAGGTTGAACCATTTATGCGCGGCAACGAGATCGACGAGGCCGGCGCGGCCGCTCGCCCAATAGATGCCGCGCTCGAACAGCACATCCGAGAGCGCGCTCGCGTCGATCGGCGTCGCGGTCTCCAGATCGAAGGTACCCTGAAACATGTCGCATCCCCTTTTTTCTTATGCCGTCTCGTTCCCTCGAGCGCGGCTCCCGTCCAACTCTGATGTGCATGACCCTTCCCGGGATCGTGCACTGTTCAACTCATCCCCATTGCCGTTTGCCGGCTTGTTGGAGGCGATGATGGCGGGCAAATTTGAATGGCAGTTTAAGTATCGCGATGAAGCAGACGTAAACGCGAACGCGCGGTGCCTGCGCAGGGAATTCGAAAAGTCCCTGACTTGCAGATACTTCTGCAATTCGTCAGATTCGGTTTACCTTGCGATTTTGGGAGAACGATAACCATCGCGCGCGGTGGCGGATGTCCTGCGGTTACGATTAGTCGGAGCGGATCGCCGTCGTGGCCGCGCCCGCCCTGTCATGCCCCGCCACCGGGTCTCGCCTCCGGCGAGCCCGATGACAGGCTCCGGCGGGGAATGCGGTACGCCGCGGCGGATCTACTCAACCACCGCCGTCTCGGAGAATTGGATCGCCCGGTCGAGCGGGGCGATGACACCGCGAACGGAGAAGCGGCGTGCGAACAGCGTGCAATCAGGCCGCAGCCCTTGCCTGCCCCAAGGCAGTGCGAGCAAGGCGCGCGGCCGCGTCGCGGTCAGATCAGCAATGTCGGAAAAGGAATGCCGGCAATGCCCCGGCTTCAAGAGAACGAGGGCGTCGGCGAACACGTCAGGACCAGATTCCACGTTGGCCCGAAGGCCGCTTGTGAAATTGCGGAGCCCCTTGAGGAGAACCGCACCGAACGAAGAAAACTCGTTTCTTCTGCCGGACCGCGAAAGAGAAACGATCCGACCGTTGACCTGATGTCTCGCCGACACCCTCTATCGTCGACCAGAACCTTTAGGAGGCGCTGATGACGTGCCGGCTATCTGGAGCCGGCAACTTCAGAAGCGAAGTTACTTCTTCTTCTTCGCGACCTTGCGGGTCTTCTTCGCAGTCTTCTTCACTGCGCTCTTCGCCTTCTTCGCCTTCTTCGCTTTCTTGGCCATGTTGCCCTCCGATGTGTGAGATGGCTTTAATCGCTGCGTGCACTCGGGGATCGAATGCACTTCATCCCGAATACACCAACACGAAGAAAAAAACAGCGTCTCGCTTAAAGAAGTGTTGACGGCGCAACGCGCGTGCGTTTGGCGAGCGCGACGCAAGCGCACTGCATCTCGTGTGCTTGCGATCGCAGAGAGTGGGCGCATCGTCGGCGTTTGCGATGGATGCGATTGCAGAAAAACACTATGCAGCAAGTATTTTTCCGCGCGCATGCATCGCGCATGAGCAACGCGATGATGAGCGTCGCGAGTCGCGCGATCGCCTCGCGAAGGCGTTTCGCGGACTCTGAGTCGCGACTTTTGGCAACGAAAAAATTTTCATGCTTAACGGCGCGAACGCTCGCCTGAGCATGTGCAAGCCGCCGTTTTGCGCGAATCGCGCGCTGGCGATTCGGCCGCCGCATCACCGTCGATCGGGATGAAGTTTACCGCCGAGGATGCGCGCGAGCGTCGCACCAAGAGCGGAAAGCGAGGTGACGAAGCGTGTTCGTCACCTCATTCAACGAGGCTAGGCGCCGAGCTTGGACTTGAGCAGCTCGTTGACGCTCTGCGGGTTGGCCTTGCCGCCGGACGCCTTCATCACTTGGCCGACGAACCAGCCGAGCGACTGCGGCTTGTCCTTGACCTGCGCGGCCTTGTCGGGATTGGCCGCGATGATGTCGTCGACAACCTTTTCGATCGCCGAGAGATCGGTGACCTGCTTCATGCCGCGGCTTTCCACCAGCGCGCGGGGATCGCCGCCCTCCTGCCAGACGATCTCGAACAGATCCTTGGCGATCTTGCCTGAGATCGTGCCCTCGCCGATCAGGTCGATGATCGCAGCGAGTTGCTCGGCGTTGACGGGAGAGCCCGTAATATCCCGGCCTTCCTTGTTGAGACGGCCGAACAACTCGTTGATCACCCAGTTCGCCGCCATCTTGCCGTCACGGGCGCGGTTGGCGAGCTTGTCGAGCACCGTCTCGTAGAACACTGCGCTCTCGCGCTCGGCGACCAGCACGCTCGCATCATAGGCCGACAGGCCGAAGTCGGCGACGAAGCGCGTCTTCTTCTGGTCCGGCAGCTCCGGGAGCTCAGCCTTCAGCTCGTCGACGAATTCCTGGCTGAACTCCAGCGGCAGCAGGTCGGGATCGGGGAAGTAGCGATAGTCATGCGCCTCTTCCTTGGACCGCATCGAGCGCGTCTCGCCCTTGTTGGGGTCATAGAGCCGCGTTTCCTGGTCGATCGCCCCGCCATCCTCCAGAATTTCGATCTGGCGGCGCGCCTCGTACTCGATCGCCTGGCCGATAAAGTTGATCGAGTTCATGTTCTTGATCTCGCAGCGAGTGCCGAGCGGCCCGCCGGGCTTGCGCACCGAGACGTTGACGTCGGCGCGCAAGCTTCCTTTCTCCATGTCGCCGTCGCAGGTGCCGAGATAGCGCAGGATCGAGCGCAGCTTGGTCACATAGGCCTTGGCCTGCTCGGCATCGCGGATGTCGGGCTTGGAGACGATCTCCATCAGCGCCACGCCGCAGCGGTTGAGGTCGACATTGGACATGGTCGGCGACCGGTCGTGCAGCAGCTTGCCGGCGTCCTGCTCCAGATGCAGCCGCTCGATGCCGACGGTGACGCTGCGGCCGCCGTCGAGCTCGACCAGCACCTCGCCCTCGCCGACGACCGGCGACTTGTACTGGCTGATCTGGTAGCCCTGCGGCGAGTCCGGATAGAAATAGTTCTTGCGGTCGAACACCGAACGCAGATTGATCTTCGCATTGAGGCCGAGCCCGGTCCGGACAGCCTGTCTGACGCATTCCTCGTTGATGACGGGCAGCATGCCGGGCATCGCGGCGTCGACGAGCGACACGTGGCTGTTCGGCTCGCCGCCGAACGCGGTCGAGGCGGCCGAGAACAGTTTCGAGTTCGAGGTCACCTGCGCATGGATCTCCATGCCGATGACCATCTCCCAATCGCCGGTGGCGCCCTTGAGAAGCTTGTGCGTGGCCGTGCTCATGTCTTGCTCCCGAGCAGCGTGGCCGCGATCCGCTGCCACTCTGCTTCCAATGAATCCTTTGCTGTGGGCTGGCCGGCCTGGCGGTACCAATAGCCGGCATTGCCGAGATCGCCTTCGACGCGGTGCAGGTAGGCGTGCACCCAAGCCGCCTCACGGCTGCTCTCGTCCTGAACGATCTTGTGCGCGCGGTCCCAGTCGCCTTTGGCCGCCCACCAGAGTCCGGCGAGCGGCGCGTTCAATTCCGGCGCTGGCGCCGCGCCGTCGAGGCTCGCAATGAACGCCGCGACATTCACCACCACCTCGCGGGCGTGAAGCGGCCGGCGGCCTGCTCGATCACCTCGCCGAGCGAGAACAGCGTCTCCTCGTCGAAGGGACGGCCGATCAGTTGCAAGCCGAGCGGAAGGCCTTGCGCGTCCTTGCCGGCGGGCACGGCGATGCCGGGCAGGCCCGCCATGTTCACGGTCACCGTGAAGATGTCGTTGAGGTACATCTCGACGGGATCGGCGCCGCCCTTCTCGCCGATGCCGAAGGCCGCCGACGGCGTCGCTGGCGTCAGGATGGCATCCACGCCCTTTGCGAAGCAGTCCTCAAAATCCTTCTTGATCAGCGTGCGCACCTTCTGGGCGCGCAAATAGTACGCGTCGTAATAGCCGGCTGAGAGCACATAGGTGCCGATCATGACGCGGCGCTTCACCTCTGCGCCAAAACCTTCGGCGCGGGTGTTTTCGTAGAGTTCGATGATGTTCTTAGCCGGTTCGCGCAGGCCGTAGCGGACACCGTCATAGCGCGCGAGGTTGGAGGAGGCCTCCGCCGGCGCCACGATGTAATAGGCCGGCAGAGCATATTTGGTGTGCGGCAGCGACACCTCGACGAGCTCGACGCCGGCGCTCCTGAGCCAGGCCGCGCCCGCTTCCCAAAGTCTTTCGATCTCCGCCGGCATGCCGTCGAGACGATACTCCCGGGGGATGCCGATCTTCATGCCCTTCACGGACTTGCCGATCGCAGCCTCGTAGTCCGGCACGGGAGTGTCGACCGAGGTCGTGTCCTTGGGATCGTGACCCGCCATGGAGCGCAGCAGCATCGCGCTATCGCGCACGCTGCGCGCGATCGGACCGGCCTGATCGAGCGAGGAGGCAAAGGCGACGATGCCCCAGCGCGAGCAGCGGCCATAGGTCGGCTTGATGCCGACGGTCGCGGTGAACGCCGCCGGCTGGCGGATCGAGCCGCCGGTGTCGGTCGCGGTCGCGCCCATGCAGAGCAGCGCCGCCACGGCCGAGGCCGAACCACCGGATGAGCCGCCGGGCACCAGCGTCGTGTTCGAGCCGTCGCGCCGCCAGGGATTGCCGACCGGGCCGAAGCACGAGGTCTCGTTCGACGAGCCCATCGCGAACTCATCATTGTTGAGCTTGCCGAGCATCACCGCGCCGTCGCGCCAGAGCTGCGAGGTCACGGTGGACTCATAGGTCGGCACGAAATTGCCGAGGATCTTCGAGCAGGCCGTGGTGCGCACGCCCCTGGTCGCGAACAGATCCTTGATGCCGAGCGGGATGCCGGCGAGCGGACCGGCGTCGCCCTTGGCGATCCTGGCGTCCGCCTCGCGCGCCATGCTGCGCGCCTGGTCCGGCGTCTCCATGACGAAGGCATTGAGCACGCGCGCGGCTTCGATCGCGGAAAGATGCGCGTCGGTCAGCTCGAGCGACGTGAAGGTCTTGGCCGCGAGGCCCTTGCGGGCCTCGGCGAGCGTCAGCGATGTCAAATCGGTCATTTATTGATCGGGCTGCAGAAGAACGGAGACAGGGTCTTGTCGTTGGCCGGGTCGTCTTTTTTGGCGGCTGCTTTCGCGGCGGCCTCGATCTCGTCGAGCACGGCATTGACGGCGATGTTGGGATCGGCAGCCTTGCCCTGCCGCTCCATCTTGTCGAGATAGTTCATATAGGCCTGATAGGCCTTCTCATCGTCGCAAAGCAGGCACATCGGACTACGTCCTGAATTAAATTACTCGACGACCTTGGGCACCAGGAAGAAGTGTCCTTCGGTCGCAGGCGCGTTCGCAACGATATCGTCGGCGATCTCGCCGTCATTGACCACGTCTTGCCGCTTCTTCATCTGCATCGGAGTGACCGAGGTCATCGGCTCCACGCCCTCGACATTGACCTCCGAGAGCTGCTCGACAAAGGCGAGCATGGCGTTGAGCTCGCCCTGCAGATGCGGAACCTCGCCCTCGGAAACCGCAATGCGCGCCAGATGCGCGATGCGGCGGACGGTAGCGGCGTCGACGGACATTATATAAGGCCTCTCACGGCAAAACCTAACCGCCGTATAGCAGAGGCCGCTTTTGCGCCGCAACCGGCGCTTCCCGCCTAGCCAGCAAGCGCTTTCATGCAGGCCAGCGCCGATTTGGCGAGATCCCGGGTCAATTCGGCCGCCGGGACCTCGCGGCCGAGGGCTACGGCCTGGCCGGCCCAGAGATTGGTGAAATCTACCCTGCCCTGCTTTTCGGCAGCCGCCTTCAGCGGCCCCAGCGCGGTCGCGGCATGGGGAAAGGGCGGCGCGTCCGGCGACACCGGACCCGCCTCGCGCATCAGGCGGTTCTGGACACCGCGCGCCGGACGGCCGGTCATGACATTGGTGATGACGGTGGACTCGTCGCCCGCCTCGGCGAGCGCCTTGCGGCCTCCGGCCGTGACCTTGGATTCCGGACAGCGCAGATAGGCACTGCCGATCTGCACACCGGATGCACCGAGCGCAAAGGCCGCGGCAATGCCGCGCCCGTCCGCAATGCCGCCGCATGCGATGACAGGCACCTTCACGGCGTCGACGACCTGCGGCACCAGCGCGAACGTACCGGGTTGCTCGGCGATCTTGTCGGTCAGGAACATGCCGCGATGACCGCCCGCCTCCGCGCCTTGCGCGATCACGGCATCGACGCCGTGCTGCTCGAGCCAGACCGCTTCCTTCACCGTAGTGGCGGACGAGATCACGAGGCAGCCGGCTGCCTTGACGCGCTTGAGCAGAGTTTGCTCCGGCAAGCCGAAGTGAAAGCTGACGACTTCCGGCTTCAGCTCCTCGACGACCTCGCAGAAGGCAGCATCGAACGGCGCACGGTTCGCCGCAGCGATCGGCGCGGCGGGATCGAGGCCATGCTCGGTGTAATAGCCCGCCAGCCGCTGCTTCCAGCGCGCCTCCGCCTCGGCCGTGAGTTCGACCGGCGTGTGGCAGAAGAAGTTCATGTTGACCGGCGCCTTCACGCGCTGGCGGATGAGGCCAACCTGCTCGCGTGCCTTCTCCGCCGAGATCATCGCGCAGGGCAGCGACCCCAGCGCCCCGCCCTGCGCGGCCGCAATCACCAGCTCCGCATCCATCACTCCCGCCATCGGCGCCAGCACGATCGGGAATTCGGTCTTGAAGAGATCGATCAGTCGACGGTCAGGCCACATGGGTTCTCTCACTACTTGTTTTCCTTACCCTCCCCTGGAGGGGGAGGGTCGATCGCGCGTAGCGCGAGCGGGGTGGGGTGACAGTCTCTCCTCGGAGGCACTGCCCACCTGGAGAGATCACCCCACCCCGCTACGCATTTCGCTTCGCTACATGCGAAGCGACCCTCCCCCTCCAGGGGAGGGTGGAAGAGCGTGCGTACCTCGCACCGAGTTGCGCTGTCCGGCAAGCAGCTGCTCGGCTTCAGCCGCAATGCGTTCGACGATCTCTGCGGCAGACGGAATGTCGTGGATCAGGCCGACCGCCTCGCCGGCAAAAACCGCAGCAATCTCGAAATTGCCCGCGGCCTTCGCCGCAGCATACTCCACGGCGACCTCGCTTGCGCGCTGCATCAACTCGATCTCACGACCGGTCCAGCGCTTGATGTGATCATTGACCAGCGAGCGCGCGGTAAATGGCGCCGGCCAGAACAGATTTCGCGACCAATCGAACACGACGCCGCGCACGGTGTCATTGCTATCGGCTTCACGAATGCGTCGCTTCGCTTCCCCCGCGCCATTGGCCTCCAGGCTCGCATAAAAGCGCGTGCCGATCAGCACGCCAGATGCGCCGAGCATCATCATTGCGGCGAGGCCTCGGCCATCGGCGATACCGCCGGCCGCGACGACCGGCACGCGCCCTGCCGCGAGATCGACGATCGCAGGCACGATGTCGATCGTGGTGCGTGATGCGCCATGGCCGCCGGCCTCGGTACCCTGTGCAATCAGGATGTCCGCCCCGGAATCGAGCCCCTGCTTCGCCATGTCCTCGCTCTGCACCTGGCAGATCAATCGCGCGCCGCCCGCCTTGATGCGCGGCGCGAACGGCGCGGGATCACCGAATGACAGCATGATGGCCTGCGGACGAGCGTCGAGTGCGATGTCGAGCAGTTCGGGCTGTTTTGCCAGGCTCCAGGTGATGAAGCCGATACCGAACGGCGCAAAGCCCTTCATCTCTGCGGCCTCTGTCTGAAGCCGGGCACGGTCGCCGTAGCCACCACCCAAGATGCCGAATCCGCCAGCCCCGCTGACAGCGCGGGTCAGCCGGCTGCCGGCGATGGTGTCCATCGGCGCCAACAGGATCGGATGCTTGATCCCAAGAAGCTCTGTCAGCGGCGTCGCGATCGGCATGCGTCCTCCCACTCTGGACAGGAAGATTAGGCGCGAATAGCATTCTCTAAAATTGAATTCTAGAGAACGGTACCATCTCAAAAGCGGAACGGCGCCATGGAACTCAGCGATCTCCAGACCTTTGCCGCCGTCGCCCGCACCGGCGGCATCACCCGCGCGGCCGAAGAGCTCAACACGGTGCAGTCCAACGTCACCCAGCGCGTGAAAGCGCTGGAGGCGGCGATCGGCACGCCGCTTTTCGAACGTCACAGCCGCGGCATGACGCTGACCGGCGCCGGCAAGCGCCTCCTGCCCTACGCGCAAAAAATGGCAGCGCTGTCGCGCGAAGCCTTGCTCGCCGCGCGTGACGATGGCGAGCCGAAGGGACCGCTCGCGATCGGATCGATGGAGACGACGGCGGCCGTGCGGCTGCCACCGCTGCTGGCGGACTTCCATCGCCGTTTCCCCGCCGTGCGACTTTCCTTGCGCACCGCGCCGACTGCCGACCTCGTCGCCGCCGTGCTTGACGGCACGCTGGACGGCGCCTTCGTCGCGGGCCCGATCGCGCATGCCGACCTCATCGCGACGAGCGCCTTCCGGGAGGAGCTGGTGCTGGTCAGCGCGCGGCGCTGGGCTTCGCTGGCCGAGCTGCGCGCCGGCACACCGGAATCCGGCCCGACCGCGCTGGTGTTCCGCACCGGCTGCACCTACCGTCAGCGGCTCGAGCAAGTGTTCGTCGAGTTCGGCTGGCCTTCGGCCGCGCGCTTCGAGCTCGGCACGCTCGATGGCATGATCGGCTGCGTCGCCGCTGACATGGGCGTGACGCTGCTGCCGCGCGCGGTGGTCGAATGCAGCGCGATGAACGGCAACGTGTCGATCCACACGTTGAGCGCCTCGCACGCGCGCGTCGAGACCCTCTTCATCCAGCGCTGCGCCGGCCATCAAACCAGCGCGCTCAGTGGCTTTGCCGCGTGCCTGAAGAAGGATGACGACGTCATCGCGGCCTGACGCGACGCAATCCGTTCCACCGCGCGAAATTCACGGTCACAAATCTGTCGTACTTGAATCAATCCACGCTGCGTTGCGTTCAGCCGTCGCAACGCAGCACGTCGAAAAACTTTGAAGGCCGCTCTCCTTCTACGTTAGGATGAATGACTGGCCAGCGCGAAACCATAACGAAGCCAAAACATCGGGAGGATTGTCGATGCGCAATACGCTCGTATTGTGCTGTGTCGCTGCGTTGTCGGCGATAACAGGAACTGCAAGCGCACAGGACTGGACCAAATCGAAATGGGGGCCGAACGACGAGATCGGCGCCGCCAACTACATGACACCCGAGCTCGTGGTGAAAGCGGCGTCGCTGGTGAAGACTGGCAAGACCTATGCCCTCGGCATTCCCGTCACGCCGCAGACACCAGCCTATCCGCCGCGCGCGTTCAAGCTGACCATCGTGCAGCCCGGACAGGCCGGCAGCCCGGGTCTCGGTCCCAACAAGGCGACGTATAACGACGATATCCTCGACACCTGGGTCGGCATCGGCAGCCAGCTCGACGGGCTCGGCCATCTCGGCGTCGAGCATGTCTATTACAACGGCAACAAGCTCGCCGATTTCGCCGATCCCAACGGGCTGAAGAAGCTCGGCATCGAGAAGGTGCCGCCGATGGTCACGCGCGGCGTGCTGCTCGACATGGCCGCTTATTTCAACACCGACGTGGTCAAGGAAGGCACCGCCTTCAACGTCAAGGAGATCGAGGAAGCCGCCAAGAAGCAAGGCGTCGAGATCCGCCAGGGCGACGTCGTCATCTTCCACACCGGCTGGCTCAGCCTGATCGGCAAGGATGACAAGCGCTATTCGGCGGGCGAGCCCGGCCTCGGCGTCGAGGGTGCGAAGTACCTGACCGGCAAGGGCGTCGTCGCGATCGGCGCCGATACCTGGGCGCTCGAGGTGCTGCCGTTCGAGTCCAAGAACGTGTTCGAGGTGCACCAGATCCTGCTCGCGATGAACGGGACCTACATCCTCGAGAACATGGACACCGCTGCGCTCGCCCGGGACAAGGGATACGAATTCCTGTTCGTGCTTGGCCAGCCGCGCTGGACCGGCGGCGTGCAGGCGATGATCAATCCGATCGCAATCCGCTGACGTCCACACGGGTCCGAAGGAAAGTCGGGTGAGGATCATGCAGTGTCTCTGCAGAGCGCACCGCTGCCCTCACCCGAACGCCACATCGGTTTCGCGGCTCGGCGAACCGAAGCACTATCTGAGTCGAATGTCCTCATAAGACTCGATCCGGCGCGGGCCGACTGAGGTCGCCTCGTGCGAATCCGCGTCCACGAGATTGCCGAAGTCGAGCTTGGTCAATTTCATCAGGTCTGCGATCGAGACCTGGAAGACGCTGACATCCTCTTCGGACAACCGCTCCAGCAGATCCGCCTCCTGGATCCGGTCGATCTCCATGACCTGCTTTCGCTGGCTCATCAGGAATGCCGCCGCCTTGAGACCGTCGTCGTCGCGTCGGATCAGGATTTTCCAGAAGTATTTCGGAATTTGAACGCCACCGAAGCTCGGATCCTTGTGCGACTTGCCGGCCGGATTGGGCAAATCCGATCCGTCGGCATCCGGTCCGTCGAAGACCGGACCGTTCATCACGATGCCCTTCTCCTCGCCTTCGAGCAGGACATCGCGCGTATAATCCTCCAGTCCGGCCCAGAGCTGCTTGCCCTGGTTGAACGAGAAGAATTGCGGCGAGCAATTGGTGAAATGGAAAGAATCGTCGCCATGCTGCTTGGCGGCGGCGACGGTGTCGCCCCAGGTCGCATCGAGACGGCGCACGAGATGACCGCGATCGAACGGATTCTTGCTGCGGTCGGCCTCGAACGTCGCCTGCTTGCGGTAGAACTCGTCGCCGATCTGGGCCTCGTCGTCGATGCGTGGATCGCGCAGCCAGGAATCGCCTTCGCGCTTGCCGACGTCCTGCTGCTCGCCGCCATCGATATTGACGCAGCTGAAGAAGGCGAGCCTGCGCGCCTTGTTCATGACGACGCTATAGTTGAAATATTTCAGCTCGGACTGCTTGGAGCTGCCCTTCAACATCGCAACCCGGGATTTGAGGGCGGCGGGTATCTTCGGCAAGGGGACGGAAAATTTGCCGCTGCCGAGAAAATTCGCCTTGTAGCCGGGCCGCGATTTCAGCGTGCTTTGATCGATGTGCACCGCCTCCATGGGCAGGCCGTTCTTCGCGCTGATGTGAGGCAACAGGCCGACCGGCGGGACGATCAAGGGCTTGCCGCCGTTCTGCATGCCGCCGTTCGGCGCTCCGCCATTGCCCCAAAGGTTCGGAACGGGCGCCGGCGGAGCAATGTCCTTCCTGAACATTGGCAATGGCACGCGGATCGGGACCACCAGCGAGCTTCCGTCGACAGACTGCTCGACCCAGACACTCGCTCCGAAGGAAGCTGCGGCGGCCGGACCAGGGACTTTCGCGACCTCCTGCCGGGTCGGCGGCTCCTCCTCGTCGAGCACCGGCTTGATCAGAGGATGTGAGCCCACGGAAACCTTGAGATCGGCGACGATCGCGCTGATCCGGATGCCCTCGTTGGCGATCCAGTCGATCGAGGTTTCGTCCATCGAGGCATCCCACACTTTGCCATCCTTGGTCAGCGTGCGGCCTCGCGCGTCCTTCCTCGGGACGCCGCTGTGGTGCAGCGCGACCACCTGCCAGAAGCGGTTAAACGCCGGCGAGCCCGACGAGCCGGCCGTGGTATCGGTGTTGTACCAGAGGAAGTCACCGACATATTTGAGCAGCTTGTTCTCGCGGACGCAGACCTGCTTCATCTGCCCGCTGGGATGCTGGACGATGGTGAGGTACTCGCCAGGGTCAGCCTTGCCGGGCGCGCCACTGAGCGGCAGCCATCCCCAATCCTCGAGGTGTTCATCGCCTGACAGCGAGGTCGGCGCCACCGCGACGAGCGAGAAATCAAGCCTGTCGTTGGTGTAGAAGAATTTGCCCGGCTCGAATCCGAATCTGACCGGCACGCGCTCTTGTCCCGAAATGTCCAGTTCGTAGTTGAAATCGGCGATCGAATTGGCTGCATCGGACGGCTTGCCGAAGACATGATGGTTCGTGAGCAGCAGGCCCGGCCCGATCAGAAAGCCCGAGCCATAGCCGAGCAGATTTGACCTCATATCCCTGAGCTGGATCCGACAGACCGGGCGCGAGGCCGCCGTACCCTTGGCGAGGTAGTTGATGCTGTCGAGATCGTTGCCCTGGATGATCCGCTCGAGGCCGATCTCGGCCGCCTGCACGTCCCGTGTCTCGGCGAAAAGCTGGCGCTGGCGCAGGCGTTTCTTCTCGACCGTCATCTCGATCGGGCCGTCGCCCAATTTCCGGTTCAAGGCTTCCGGTGAAAACTCGGCTTGCTTGAATCGCCTTTCTGAGCCCGCGATCAGGCTTGGCTTGATGAACATGATGACCTCTCGAAAATTCGGATGAATATCGACGTGCGGACGCTGAAAATTGCGCCAAGGCTGCAGTGCGGCCTGATCTGCCGTTCACTGCCAATGATTGTTCAAATCGGGGTTGGGCCCCTACTACTTTAGCCCCATAATCCTATCGCGCCACAACCAACGCGTCAATTGATGCCGGCTGCCGCGCGCGCGGCATCATGTCATGGGGAGTGCTTTGCTTGTGTGAACTACGCAACAAATGATCGATCTTCGCGCATGTGTGCGTCACGGTTTCGAAAGGCTCAGACGGGTCCAAAGACGAGCTTCCGTCGCTAGCCCTTCCGGTGCCACCGCCGCAGCGCCACCAGCGCCCAGATCGCCTCGACCAGGCCGAACGGCCAGGCGCCCTGCAGGAAGCCGTAGGCCGAGCCGAGTGCGCAGGACACCGCAAACAGCAGCACGAACCAATGGCTGCGGTCTTCCAGTGCATAGCAGACCAGCATCGCCGTCACGGCAAACAGGCCGAATAGTGTCAGTGCATCCATGTCCAGGGTTCACTCCGCAGCGCGACGCGTGATATGCGCTAAGGCCATGCCCGCTCTTATCCTGCCACTCGTCGATGCTGCAACCCACTGGCCCGCACGCGGCGCGCTGATCGGGCTCGACCTCGGTACCAAGACCATCGGCGTTGCCGTGTCCGATCCCGACCGGCTGCTAGCGACCGGCGTCGAGACGATCCAACGCAAGGCATTCAAGCAGGATGCCGCCCGACTGCTCGCAATCGCGGCCGAGCGCAAGGCGACCGGTTTCGTGCTGGGCCTGCCCATCAACATGGACGGCAGCGAGGGCCCGCGCGCGCAGTCGACGCGCGCCTTCGCCCGCAATCTCGCCGGCCTGACCGCGCTCCCCATCGGCCTCTGGGACGAGCGGCTCTCGACCGCTGCGGTCGAGCGCGAGCTGATCGGCATGGATGTCAGCCGCGCCAAGCGCGCCGAGGTGATCGACGAGCATGCCGCGATCTTCATCCTGCAGGGCGCGCTCGACCGCCTCGCCAATCTTCGCGCTAGCCCGGGGATCGACTGATCCATGGCCGTCGTCATCGCGGCGCTGCTGCCGGTCTTCGTCCTCATCGTGCTCGGCGTCGTGCTGAAGCGCAGCCTGATGCGGCTCGACACGCAGTGGCACGGACTGGAGCGGCTGACCTATTTCGTGCTGTTTCCGATGCTGCTGATCCAGACGCTGGTGAAGGCCGACCTCTCCAAGGTGCCGGTCGCCGGCGTCGGCGGCGCGCTACTGCTGTCGGCGCTCGCGATGTCGCTGCTGTGCCTCGCGTTGCGCCCCGCTTTGTCGCGGCTCGGCATCGACGGCCCCGCCTTCACCTCGATCTTTCAGGGCGCAACGCGCTGGCAGACCTTCGTCGGGCTGTCGGTCGCCGCCAACCTGTTCGGCGACGTCGGGCTGGCGCTCGCCTCCGTGGCGATGGTCGCGATCATTCCCCTGGTCAACGTGCTCAGCGTCGTGGTGCTCGCCCATTACGCCGCACCTGAAAAGCAGTCCGCACGCGCCATCGTCATGACGGTGATCCGCAATCCCCTGATCTGGGCCTGCGTGATCGGCCTTGCCGTCAATCTGACGCACCTGCCGCTGCCGAAACTCTGGCACGAGGTGGCGGATGCGCTGAGCCGCTCCTCGCTCGCGATCGGCCTGCTCGTCACCGGCGCCGGCCTGCATCTCGACGGCCTCTTGCGCCCGAGCCTGGGAGCGGCGATCGGCGTCGTCTTCAAGCTCGCGCTGATGCCCGCGCTCGCGCTGGTGCTCGGTGCCTGGTTCGGGCTTTCCGGCAACAGCCTCGCGATCGTGGCGATCTGCGCAGCGGTGCCGACCTCGCCCAGCGCCTATGTCTTGGCCCGCCAGATGGGCGGCGATGCGCCGCTGCTGGCGCAGATCATCACGCTGCAGACGATTTTTGCGGCCATCACGATGCCAACGGCGATCGCGCTGGCGGCCTAAGACTCGTCATTGCGAGCTCCCTCACCTCGTCATTGCGAGGAGCCCTTGCGACGAAGCAATCCAGAATACCTCCGCGGAACGATTCTGGATTGCTTCGCTTGCGCTCGCATGACGGAACGTGGGGCAACTGCCGTCAGACACCCAGCCACATCGTCAGCACCACTGCGGTCAGATTGTTGAGCGCATGCAGCACGGTCGTGAGCCAGAGCGAATTGGCGCGATAGCGCATGTAACCGAACCACAATCCGATGGTGAAGACCTCGGCGAGGAAGTACATGTCATACTGCAGGTGCACGACCGTCCACACCAGCGACGACAGGAGGATCGCGCCAGGCACCCGCAGGAAGCTTGCCGACCAGCCGCGATAGAGGAAGCCCCGCGCCAGGACTTCTTCCGACATCGGCGCCGCGACGCTGAAGGCGAACAGCAGCACCATTGCGGCGCCCTTGTCGCGGCCCGATTTCAACAGATCGGCCATGAAGCCCGGCGTCGCCTCGCGCCCGAGCGCGCGTGACATCGTCTCCCAGGCCAGTACCAGCAGGATGAGCCCCACGGCGCCGAACAGCAGTTGCCTCCAGGCCGGCCAATGCAGCGCGAGGTAATCGACGAAGGACGCCTGCTTGATACGAATGGCAAGCCAGACCGCGGCCAGCGTCGCCGGCAGGCCCATGGTGACCGACAGCGCCAGCGCCTGGGGCTCACGGCCGACGAGTTGCAGCGAGGCGAGGTCCATGGGCAAACCACGCTCCGCCACCAGCAGAACGATCGCGCCGATCTGCCCGACGAACATCGCGACGAAGATGAGGAGGCCCCACAGCGCCGTGCCCCAGAACATCCAGACGTGCGGCGTCGCAGGCGTTACCTTCAATGGCGGATGATCGGGATTAACGGAGTCCATCAAAAGGCTTTCGTTTGGGAGACTCACGGCAGCGCGCGCTCCAGCAGCGCGCGCACGTCGGCGCTGTCGAGCTCCACGGCACCGTACATGCTGGCGTGATTGGCAGCGAGACGCGTGCTCGCGAACAGTTCGGCATCGTGCGGTGACACGCCGTTCAGCGCCGCAGCCGCAGCGAGCAACGCCAGCTTCTCGACCGCAAGCCGCGCGACCCGCTCGCCGTCGGCGCGGCGGAAGGTCTTGCCGATGAACGGCACCGCATCTCCTGCCCCTGGTAGCCCCTTCGCCTCGGCGGCAAGCGCTTGCAGCACCGCCATCGCCGCCTCCGGCTCGCGCGAGAGCGCGCGCAGCACGTCGAGGCACATGACGTTGCCTGAGCCTTCCCAAATCGCGTTGACGGGAGACTCGCGGTAGTGACGCGCCAAAATGCCGTCCTCGACATAGCCGTTGCCGCCGAGGCACTCCATCGCCTCGTAGAGGAACGGCGGCGCGCTCTTGCAGGTCCAGTATTTGATCGCCGGCGTCAGCAGGCGCATGTACGCGGCCTCCGCCGCATCGTGCGGCGTGCGGTCGAAGGCGCGGCAGAGCCTCATCACCAGGGCTGTGCTCGCCTCGACATGCAGCGCCATGTCCGACAGCACCGCCTGCATCAAGGGCTGGTCTGCGAGATGCTTCTGGAACACGCTGCGGTGACGGGCGTGATGCAGCGCATGTGCGAGGCCCGAGCGCATCAGGCCGACGGAGGCGATCGCGCAATCCTGCCGCGTCAGCTGCACCATCTGGATGATGGTGCGGATGCCCTTGCCTTCCTCGCCGACCGCTTGCGCATAGGCGCCGACGAATTCGACTTCGGAGGAGGCATTGGAGCGGTTACCGAGCTTGTCCTTCAGCCGCTGGAATTGGATCGCATTCACCGAGCCATCCGGCGCAAAGCGCGGCATGAAGAAGCAGGTCAGCCCAGCGTCGGCTTGCGCCAGCACCAGGAATGCGTCACACATCGGCGCCGACATGAACCATTTGTGGCCGGTGATGCGATAGGCATCGCCGTCGCGCACTGCGCGCGTCATGTTGGCGCGCACGTCGGTGCCGCCCTGCTTCTCGGTCATGCCCATGCCGAGCGTCATGCCGCGCTTTTCCCACCACGGCGCGAAGCTGGGATCGTAGCTTTTCGTCGACAGCACCGGCATCACGCGCGCGAGCAGATCCGGCTGCATCGCCAGCGCGGCCACAGAGGCACGCGTCATGGTGATCGGGCAGAGATGGCCGGTCTCGACTTGCGCGGCGATATAGAATTTTGCCGCGCGGATGACCTCGGCGGCATCGCCCGCGGGCTTCCCGTCCGCCGTCCACGTCGAATTGTGCACGCCGGCATGCGCGCTGTGCGCCATCAGCTCATGATACGAGGGGTGAAACTCGACCTGGTCGCGGCGATTGCCCTTGGCATCGAAGGTGCGCAGTCTTGGCGTGTTCTCGTTCGCGACGCGCCCGCGATCAGCCATCGCGGCCGAACCCCAGTGCTTGCCGAACTCCGAGAGCTCGCGTTCCGCCGCCGCGCCGCCATTGGCCTTGACTGCCTCGACCAGCGGCCGATCCACTGCGAACAGGTCGACGTCCTCGAACGGCGGCGACTGGTTGAAGACCTCGTGGGTCGCAAAGCTCGGCTGGGTCATCTGCGCTTCCTCGAACGGGACCTTAGTTCCGCCGCGGCTGGATCGGGAAATCATAGGCCGCCCCGCCCGCCCCCGGCAGGGAAAAATGCCACCACTCCTTCGAATAGTTCACAAAGCCTTGCCTGGCCATCGCAGCCACCAGCCGCTTGCGCCAGGCGCGCTGGGCCGCGTTGATCGATGGTGCCGCAGTATGGCCCAGCGCATCGGTACAGTCATAGCCGGTGCCCATGTCGACACTGCCCTCCGGCGCCCGCACCTCGGCCGGTGCCGTGCAATCGGCATAGATCCTTGACGGATCATATTTGGCGGGATTGTCGCCCTTGAGATCGACCAGAGTGAGATCGAGTGCCGCCCCGGTGGAATGCTGCGAACGGCTCGCGATGTAGCCGAGGCGGAACAGCTCGGTCTTGGGAATTTTGGGATTGTAGCGCCGCTCGGCGGCCGTCTCGTGGCCGTTCTGCGACCACTTCACCATGTCGAGCGAGGCCCGCGCCGGCCGGTAGCAGTCGAACATCTTGAGCGACAGATTTTGCGCCGCCAGTTCCTCCTGAACTGCCTTCAGCCGCAGCCCCACCTCCCGCTTCACCACGCATTCGCCGGCGCCATAGCCGGCGAGCGGACGGCCAACGAAATTGTTCGATGTGGCGTAGCGGATGTCCTGGATGATGCTGGGATCGATGTCGCGCAGGTACACGAAGCCGCCGGGCAGCGATTGGGCGTGGGTAGGCGAAACGATAGCCATCACGACAATCGCAATCAGAAGTGATCTCACGCTATGGCCTCCGGACCGTCATGCCCGGGCTTGTCCCGACCACGTTGTTTTGCGTCAAATGCGATAGAAGAACGTGGATGCCCGGCACAAGCCAGGACAAGCCCGGGCATGACGGGGAGGATGACGTCGCGCCGCCCGCACCGACAGACCAGGGGATAACTCACTTCCCCGTCTTTGCCCCTTGCTCCCCCCGCCATCGCCCCCTATAGCTCTGCTTTTAATGACATCGAAATCGACCTTCGTCCTCGGTCACCGGCATTTGCTGGGCATCGAGGGCCTTTCCGCGGCCGACATCACCGGCCTCCTCGACCTGTCCGAAGAATATGTCGAGCTCAACCGCCAGGTTGACAAGAAGCGCACCGTCCTGCGCGGACGGACGCAGGTGAACCTCTTCTTCGAGGCCTCGACCCGAACCCAGTCCTCGTTCGAGCTCGCCGGCAAGCGGCTGGGCGCCGACGTCATGAACATGTCGGTGTCCTCGTCCTCGATCCGCAAGGGCGAGACCCTGATTGACACCGCGGTGACGCTGAACGCGATGCACCCCGACATCCTGGTGGTGCGCCATCACGCCTCCGGCGCGGTGGAACTGCTGGCGCGCAAGGTCGACGGTTCCGTGATCAATGCCGGCGACGGCGCGCATGAGCACCCAACGCAGGCCCTGCTCGACGCGCTCACCATCCGCCGCAACAAGGGTCGGATCGAGGGCCTCGTGGTCGCGATCTGCGGCGACGTGCTGCATTCGCGCGTCGCCCGCTCCAACATCATCCTGCTCAACACCATGGGCGCCCGCGTCCGCGTCGTCGGCCCCTCCACGCTCTTGCCGCCCGGCATCGAGCGGATGGGCGTCGAGGTCGCGCGCGACATGCGCGAGGGCCTCGAAGGCGCCGACATCGTCATGATGCTGCGGCTGCAGCGCGAGCGCATGAACGGCTCCTTCGTGCCCTCGTCATCCGAATACTTCTATTATTTCGGGCTCGACCAGAAGAAGCTCGCCTACGCCAAGCCGGACGCGCTCGTGATGCATCCCGGCCCGATCAACCGCGGCGTGGAGATCGACTCGATCGTGGCCGATGGCGCCCAGTCCCTGATCCGCGAACAGGTGGAGATGGGGGTTGCCGTGCGCATGGCCGTGCTGGAAGCGCTCGCCCGCAATCTGCCGAACGCGTGATGCCGATGTTGACCGACCGCCGCCCCATCCTGCTCGCCAACGCCCGCGTCGTCGATCCCTCCAGGGATTTCGATGGTGTCGCCGACGTCCTCATTGCCGACGGCACCATCCGCGAGACTCGTCGCGGCATTGGTGCGGCCGGCGTCCCCGAAGGCACCGACATCGTCAATTGCACCGGCAAGATCGTGGCGCCGGGCCTGATCGACATGCGCGCCTTCGTCGGCGAGCCCGGCCTCAGCCACCGCGAGACCTTTGCCTCGGCGAGCCAGGCCGCCGCGACCGGCGGCATCACCACCATCATCTGCCAGCCCGCCACCTCGCCCGTCATCGACAATTCGGCGACGGTCGACTTCGTGATGCGGCGCGCGCGCGACACCGCGATCGTCAACATCCAGCCGATGGCGGCCCTCACCAAGGGCATGCACGGCGAGGAGATGACCGAGTTCGGCCTGTTGAAAGCCGCCGGCGCGGTCGCCTTCAGCGACGGCGACCGAAGCGTGACCAACGCCCAGGTGATGCGCCGCGCGCTGACCTACGCCCGCGACTTCGACGCGCTGATCGTGCATCACACCGAGGATCCGAACCTCGTCGGCGAAGGCGTGATGAACGAGGGCGAGTTCGCCACCCGGCTCGGCCTGATGGGCATTCCGAACGCCGCCGAAGCCGTGATGCTGGAGCGCGATCTGCGGCTCGTCGCGCTCACCGGCGGCCGCTACCACGCGGCGTCGCTGACCTGCATCGACTCCCTCGAGATCCTGGAGCGCGCCCGCGACGCCGGGCTTACCGTCAGCGCCTCGGTCTCGATCAATCATCTGGCGCTGAACGAGAACGACATCGGGCCCTATCGTTCGTTCCTGAAGCTGTCGCCTCCGTTGCGCACCGAAGACGACCGCCGCGCGCTGGTGGCGGCGCTCGGCTCCGGCCTTCTCGACGTCATCATGTCCGACCACAATCCGCAGGACGTCGAGGTCAAGCGCCTGCCGTTCGCGGAAGCCGCTCCCGGCGCCGTCGGACTCGAGACCATGCTGCCCGCGGGCCTGCGCCTCGTGCACAATGGCGAGATGGAACTGAAGATGCTGATCCGCGCGATGTCGACCCGACCGGCGGAGCTGCTCGGGCTACAAGGCGGAACCCTGCGCGCCGGCAGCCCGGCGGATGTCATCGTGATCGACCCCGATACGCCGTGGGTGGTCGATCCCGCCGACCTCAAATCACCCTGCAAGAACACCCCGTTCGACGAGGCGCGCTTTACAGGCCGCGTGGTGCGCACCATTGTCGGCGGACGGACGGTGTACGAGCATGTCTGACGCGCGCGATCGTTCGACATGGAGATTCAGCCATGGGGCTTGAAGCATTTTTGCCGGTGGCCTTCGTCATCGGCTATCTCCTCGGCTCGATTCCGTTCGGGCTGATCCTCACCAAGCTCGCGGGCACGCAGGATATCCGCTCGATCGGCTCCGGCAGCATCGGCGCCACCAATGTGCTGCGCACGGGACGCAAGAGCCTTGCCGCGGGCACCCTGCTGTTCGACGCGCTCAAGGGCACTGTGGCCGTGGTGATCGCCGGCTACATTGCAGGCCCCAATGCCGCCATGGTGGCCGGGCTCGGCGCTTTCCTCGGCCATCTCTTCCCGGTCTGGCTCAAGTTCAAAGGCGGCAAGGGCGTGGCCGTCTATATCGGCATCCTGCTCGGCCTGTTCTGGCCTGGCGCCGTCGTGTTCTGCCTGCTCTGGCTGGCGACCGCCTTCACCACCCGCTACTCCTCGCTCTCCGCGCTGGTGGCGGCGTTCATCACGCCGATGTTCCTGTGGTGGTTCGGGCACCTCGCATTGTCTGCTCTGACAGCGGTGCTGACGCTGTTGCTGTTCTACGCGCATCGCGAGAATATCAAGCGCTTGCAAGCGGGCAAAGAAGGCCGGATCGGCGAGAAGGCCTAGAGTGTTTTCGAGCGAAGCGGATGCCGGTTCGCGTCAAGAAAACGCATCAAAACAAGAATCCAAAGCCGGGCGTCTACGGATACCGAAGCGGTCCTTCTACATTAAATCCCAAATCCTGTTCGCAACTTGCGGCCGAATCACTGTTGTATTGGCCAGCGGGGTTCTGGGGCTGTCATCCTGACAGCGTGGATGGCGTTACGCGGTAGCTCAGAATGAGCGAGAAGATTGTCGGCGCGCATGACGGGGTTGGTTCGCAGGGTGCTCCGGGCACCGCAGCGAGCCGACTGCTGTCAATGACCAACATCTGGTCCGATGCGGCCTCGCCGCCTCCCGCACCAGAACCTGCTCCCGCTTTACCGCAAGCACCGCAGCCTGATCTCGTTGTGCAAGCACCTGCGACAGTCGAGCCGGCTGCACCGGTCGCGCCCGCGCGGACGCATTCCGATCAATGGCCGCCGCGAAAACTGTCGCTGGCGCTTCAGGGCGGCGGCACCTTCGCCGCCTTCACTTGGGGCGTGCTCGAGCGGCTGCTGGAAGAGCCCTCCATCGCGATCGACACCATCAGTGGCGCCAGCGCCGGCGCCATCAACGCACTCCTGCTCGCCTCCGGCTTTGCCGAAGGCGGGCGCGAAGGCGCCCGGTCACGGCTGAACCGGTTCTGGCTCCGCCTGATGCACGAAGCCTCGTTCCGCGCGCTGATGCTGGTCGGCGGCTTCTCGCCGGCGGGAAGCTCGGTCGCGTTCGGGCCGACGCTGCGCTCCGGCCACTTCGATCCGTTCGATCTCGATCCGCTGCGGCAGGCGCTGTCGCGCGACATCGATTTCGCCGCCCTGCGTCATCCGAACTGTCCGACGCTCTTGATCGCAGCGACGCGGATCCACGACGGCCAGCAACAGATCTTCCGCAATGACGCTGTCACCGCCGACGTCGCGCTGGCCTCGACCTGCCCGCCCCTCGTCCACTGCGCCGTCGAGATCGACGGCGAGGCCTATTGGGACGGCGGCTTTGGCGGCAACCCGCCGCTGCTGCGGCTGGCGCAGGAAACGACCACGTCCGATGTCCTGCTGGTCCAGGTCACGCCGGCGCGCGACAGCTACGTGCCGATCACGCTCGCCGCGATCGACCGCCGGCTCGACCAGATCGCGGCCAACGCCGCGCTCAACGCCGAGATCGCCGCGATCGAATGGGCGCAGGCTCATGCCGCGCCATCGCTGCGGCTCTCCAGGATCGCGGCAGAAGACTTTGTTGATGGGCTGGCGCAGCGCTCGTCCACCGATCTCGGCCGCGGCTTCATTCGCCTCCTGCACCGCAGCGGCCGCGAGGCCGCGGAGCGCTGGCTGAAGCAAGGTACGGATAGCAGCGCCGCGCTGGCAGCATCCGGCCAGCGCATTGTTGCCGACGAACCCGCGCTAGCCTGATTTCGCCAGCGCCTCCTCCAGGAACCAGGCCGCTGCGAGTGCGATCGGATCGTTGCCGAAGCGTGCGATCACCTGCACGCCGATCGGCAGGCCGCCGACCTTCAGCACCGGTACGTTGACGCAAGGATTGCCCATCAGCGTCCAGAGCCTGTTGTAACGGGGATCGCCCGTGGTCGCGAGCTCCTTGGCCGGCGCCGTGCCCGGCGCGGAATAGGTCAGGAGCACGTCGACGCCCTCGAACAGCTCGCCGAGTTCGCGGCGGCCGCGCCGGCTGATCCGCCGCGCTTCGTCATATTCCTTCGGCGTCAGGCCGGCCGTCGCATCGAGGCTGGCGCGCAGCATCGGCGCGATCTCGTCGTGGCGTTCGGAAAATTCCCAGGCCAGCGCGCGATGCGCCTCGAAATCCTGGACGATCGGATGGATGCGCCAGGCCTCCTGCACCGCTTCGGGCAGATCGATGGTCTGCACGCTGGCGCCGGCGCGCGTCGCCGCCTTGATCGCGGCCTGCAGTCCCTCTTCGGCCGCCGGCTCGACAGCGCCGGCGAACTCCTGCCTGACGACGCCGATCCGCGGCGACTTCGCTGCGGCGATGCCGGAGAATTCGCTGCGCCCCGTCATCGCCAGCAGTCCGCGCGCGAGATCCTCCGCGCGCGCCCCGAACAGGCCGACCGTGTCGAGTGCCCACGAATAGCACTTCACACCCACCGTCGGCAGCATGCGGAACGACGGCTTGATCGCGGCGGTCCCGCAATAGGCGGCGGGGCGGATCACCGAGCCGCCGGTCTGGGTGCCCAGCGCCAGCGGGATCATGCCGGCGCCGACGGCTGCCGCCGAGCCGGAGGATGAGCCGCCCGGCGAATGGCCCGTATTGTGCGGATTGCGCGTCGGCGTGGGATCGCGCGAGGCGAACGCCGTGGTCGTGGTCTTACCGATGATGGTGGCGCCCGCCCGCTTCAGCATCATCACGACCGGCGCATCCGAGCGCGGCTGCCAGCCGCGATAGATCTCCGAGCCCATCTCGGTCGGCATATTGGCGGTGTCGATGATGTCCTTGATCCCGACGGCGATGCCGCGCAGCGGACCGGCGCCTTGCGCCTTCGCGGCCTTGTCGTGGCGGACGAAGGCGCGGACGTCCTTCTCCTTGGCCTCGATCACCGCATGCGATTGGGCGATCGCGGCATCGGGCAACAACTCGCCGGCTTCAATGCGGCGCTGGAGGTCGGCGAGTGAGATCATGGCAAAATCCTTCTTATTGGCATCGCTTTTAGCATCGGGGCGCGGTCGCGCAAGCGCACGTCACTGTTGCGCAACGCCCTCAGGTTGTTCCATGCTGCACTCACAAGGAGACGCCGTGGACGCCATCAATCCGAGCGTGGAGCTGACCGAGGCTGAGCGGATCGACCACCTGCGGCTGATCCGCTCCGACAATGTCGGGCCGCGCACCTTCCGTTCGCTGGTCGACCATTTCGGCACCGCGCGCGCCGCGCTGGAGCGGCTGCCGGATCTGGCGCGCCGTGGCGGTGCGCAGCGATCGGGGCGCATCTGTAGCGCCGATGAAGCGAAGGCTGAGCTCGCCGCAAGCCGCAAGTTCGGCATCGCCTGGCGCGCGCCCGGCGAAGACGGCTATCCGGTACGGCTCGCAACGCTCGACGATGCGCCGCCATTGCTCGCCGTGCGCGGCGACGCGAAAACCTTGATGCGACCGATGATCGCGATCGTCGGCTCGCGCAACGCCTCCGGTGCCGGCTTGAAGTTTGCCGGCCAGCTTGCGCGCGAGCTCGGCGAAGCCGGTTTTGTCATCATTTCCGGCCTCGCCCGCGGCGTCGACCAGGCCGCGCATCGCGCGAGCGTCGAAGGCGGCACGATCGCCGTGTTCGCCGGCGGGCATGATTGCATCTATCCGCCCGAGCATGGCGACCTGCTCGCCGCGATCCTCGATCACGAGGGCGCCGCGATTTCCGAGATGCCGCTCGGCCATGAGCCGCGTGCCCGCGATTTTCCCCGCCGCAACCGCTTGATCTCCGGTGCATCGCTCGGCGTGGTCGTGGTGGAAGCGGCGCACCGTTCGGGCTCGCTGATCACCGCGCGCATGGCGGCCGAACAGGGCCGCGAGGTGTTCGCAGTGCCCGGCTCGCCGCTCGATCCGCGCGCCGCCGGCACCAACGATCTGATCAAGCAGGGCGCAACGCTCGTCACCGAGGCCGCCGACATCGTCAATGCGGTGCAGCCGATCATGGAGCGCCCGCTGATGCATCCGGCGAGCGAGCCAGACAGCGAGCCGTTCGAGAGCGATCCGCAAGGCCATGACCGCGACCAGATCACCGGCCTGCTCGGCCCCGCCCCAATCTCGATCGACGATCTCGTGCGGATGTCCGGCGCCTCGCCCGCAATCGTGCGTACCGTGCTGCTGGAGCTCGAGCTCGCCGGCAAGCTGGAGCGTCACGGCGGCGGGCTGGTGTCGCTGCTCTAGTGCTGGGTTTCTGACGTCCTGTTCACTGGAGAGACGTCATTCCGGGGCGCGACGAAGTCGCGAGACCGGAATCCATTCGTCCACGCACTCTGCGGCTAGATGGATTCCGGGCTCCCTCGCTCCGCTCGGGCCCCGGAATGACGGAATCGATCGTCGGAGTCGCAACCCTAGCCGTCGTTGCGCTGATCGAACTGCGTCCGCGCCGCCTCGATCTGGCCCAGATGGTCCTTTGCCCATTTGCCGAGCGCCTCGACAGGCTGCGACAGTCCGTGGCCGAGATCGGTCAGCTCATAGTCCACGCGCGGCGGGATGGTCGGAAAGATCGTGCGCGTGACGAGGCCGTCGCGCTCCAGCCCGCGCAGCGTCAAGGTCAGCATCCGCTGCGAGATGCCGTTGATCATGCGCTTCAGCTCATTGAAGCGCTTCGGCCCGTCGCTGAGCATCATGATGACGAACACGCTCCATTTGTCGCCGACACGGGACAGCACGGAGGCGACCCCACGACAATCCGCATGGTTGGGATCCGGCCTTGGGCCGGGCCTCGTATCTGGTTTTGGATTTGGCCTCGGCGGAGCAGGCAAATCGGTGTTTTCAGGTTTCAATAATGTGCCCATGGCTCAAAAAAGTGCGTTCTTGCGAGGATTTCGATAGTCACTCATGTAGCGCTGGTTACAAACTTATACCAGGGTGACCCCAAATGAAACTCCTCCACCTCGACTCCAGCGTCCTCGGCCCCCACTCCGTCAGCCGGCAGGTTTCCGCCGCCATCGTCGACCGGCTGCGCCAGGCGACGCCCGGGCTCGACATCACCTATCGCGACCTGACCCAGACCCCGCTCGCCCATCTCTCCGGCTCGCATCTGGCCGCCGCGCAAGGCGCGCCGGCGCCGGCGGAACTCGCACCCGACCTCGCCGCGAGCGCAGCCGCGCTGGAAGAGTTCTTGGCCGCCGACATCGTCGTCATCGGCGCGCCCATGTACAATTTCACGATCCCAAGCCAGCTCAAGGCCTGGATCGACCGCATTCTCGTGGCGGGGAAGACGTTCAAATACGGCGCGACCGGACCTGAGGGGCTCGCCGGCGGCAAGCGCGTGATCGTCGCGATCTCACGCGGCGGCTATTACGGCGCCGAGACGCCATACGCGGCCGGCGAGCATCTCGAAACCTATCTGCGCTGGGTGTTCGGCTTCATGGGTATCACTAGCGTCGAATTCATCCCTGCCGACGGCATCCAGGTCGGGCCGGACCACCGCGAGAAGGCTCTCACCGGCGCGCTCCAGGCCGCAACCAGCCTGCGCGCCGCTTGAGATCACGTGACCGGTCGCCGCGAAATCGTCTGCGGCGGCCGGTCGTCGGTCGCACGATCTGCGAAGCTAGATCCAGACGCCCTGCATGCCCAGGATCACGGCGACGAGCGAGACGAACAGGCCAATTGCGGAAAACAATGCGACCGCGACGAGTTCGGATGTACCGGAGCGCTTCGCCGGAACGGCGGATCTTCGCGGTGATGGAATCGCGGAAAAAATACGGGCTGCTTTCGGCATCGCAGACTCCCTCAGATGAGTCTTCTGACCCCCGTAAGAATGTATTGGCGGTATGCGCGAAGGTTCAACGCCTTACGCAAGATTTTGGAAACATCCCGCAAGGCACAGGAACCAGCTGGCGCAACCGCGTGCACCGCGCCGGCCGATTCAATTTGCGCTTGATTTGATCAGCCGCGATAGATCGGCGCGCCGCTCGGCGAGGCCACCGCGCCGCCGTCAACAAAAATCTCCTGGCCCTGCACATGGGCGGAATCATCGGAGGCGAGGAACAGCACCGTCTTCGCAACATGATCCGTTTCGCCGATCCGCCCCAGCGGCGTCGATAGCGCGATCCGCTTCTCGAACGCCTTCTCGGCTTCGGGCGTCGCGACCGCAGGTCCCCAGATCGGCGTGCGGATCGCGCCGGGCGCCACCACGTTGACGCGAATGCCGCGCGGCGACAGTTCCGAGGCCATGGTCCGCGCCATCGCGCGCACGCCGGCCTTCGCGGCGCCGTAAGCGGAGTAGCCGGGAATGCCGAGCACCGAGATCACCGAACCGTTGAGGATGATCGAGGCATTGTCGTTGAGATAGGGCAGCGCGGACTGAACCGTGAAGAACACGCCGGTGAGGTTGGTGCTGATGACCTTCTCGAACACCTCTGGTGTCGCCGAGCCCAGCGGCGTGCCGCCGGCGATGCCGGCATTGGCGAAGACGATGTCGAGCTTGCCGAACGTCTCGGTGCCCTTCTTGATCGCGGCTTCCGTCGCGGCGATGTCGGTGGCGTCGGCGGCGAGCGCCAGCGCATTCGGCCCGAGCTCCTTCGCGGCCGCCTCCAGCGTCTCCTTGTTGCGCCCGGTGATCACGACCTTGGCGCCCTCGGCTACGAAAAGTTTCGCCGTCGCAAGCCCGATGCCGCTGTTGCCGCCGGTAATCAGGGCCGTCTTGTTCTTCAGTCTCACGCTCGCCTCCAGTAGTTGCATGATGAAACTACATTGCCATCTAGGGCAAATGGTTTTATGATGCAACCACACAAGCGCGTGATCGGACCCGCCCACTCCGACGGAAGCGATAGAGACGAGACCATGGTGAAACGAACGAGCTTTGAGGGCGATGCCTGCCCGATCGCGCGATCGCTGGAGGCGCTCGGCGACTGGTGGTCGCTGCTGATCATCCGCGAGGCGCTGTTCGGCCTACGCCGTTTCGGCGAATTCCAGAGCAAGCTCGGCATGGCCAAGAACATCTTGGCGGCGCGGCTGCGCGCGCTGGCCGATCACGGCATTCTGGAAACCGCCCCCGCCTCCGACGGCAGCGCCTATCAGGAATATGTGCTGACGCCCAAGGGGCGCGGCACCTTCCCGATCCTGGTGGCCCTACGGCAATGGAGCGAGGAGTTCGACGATCACCCCGAGGGGATCGCGACCATCCTGGTCGATCGCGCCAAGGGCCGCCCGGTGAAGAAGCTCGAAATGCGCGCCGAGGACGGCCGCCTGCTCAGCCCCGCCGATACCGCGCTGAAGCCGCGGCCGGCGCGACGGCGGCGGTCGGCGGGATAGCAACGCGCTGCCGCCCCACCGTCATTGCGAGCGCAGCGAAGCAATCCAGAGTCTTTCCGCGGCGGCAGTCTGGATTGCTTCGCTACGCTCGCAATGACGACGTTGATGCAGCGTACTCATTTTTATCACCGTCACCCTGAGGCGCTCGCCTCTTCGGCGAGCCTGGAAGGGCGACGGCCCGGCTGGCAACTCGGCCGTTCATCCTTCGAGGCTCCCGACGCGATGCTCGGCATCGCTCCACTCGCGCCTCAGGATGACGGATCTGATGTTGGCCGCACCGCTACGACAGCTTGCGCCTGCTCCGCAGCCTCAGATGCTCGTCGGCCTCGACCTGTGTCATGCCCAAGAGATAATGTAACACGTGCAGCTTGTGGCGCTCGGCGAGCTTGCGCAGGGCGGCGGTCTGCTCGGCAATGAAGGCCACCGCCTCATCCGCCCCGCCTTCCCCCGGTTCCTCGTTGCGCGCGCCTCCCGGCGCGCCCGATGAAGCGCGCGCCCGTTTCTTTCCTGGCCTAGTCACCAGCCAACCCCGAATCCATGCCCCGGAGAAACATTATGCCGACATCGACCGCAACTCCAAGGTGGTATTTTGCAACTTTCTCGATATGAAACTTTTCCCATTGCGGCGGCTTTCAACACCCGCCGATTTGACAGGACCGGCCTCACCACCCATGTTCGGGTCGAAACGGCCGACCCGAGTCCTTTCGTTTTCGGCCCAAGATTTTCCCATAAGTTACTGGAACTACATGAATATCGTCATTGTGGAGTCGCCGGCGAAAGCCAAGACGATCAACAAATATCTGGGCTCGTCCTACGAGGTTCTGGCGTCGTTCGGCCATGTCCGCGACCTCCCCGCCAAGAATGGCTCCGTCGATCCCGACGCCAATTTCAAGATGATCTGGGAGGTCGACCCCAAGGCCGCCGGACGGCTGAACGATATCGCGAGGTCGCTGAAAGGCGCTGACCGCCTGATTCTCGCCACCGACCCTGATCGCGAGGGCGAAGCCATCTCCTGGCACGTGCTGGAGGTGCTTAAAGAGAAGCGCGCGCTGAAGGACCAGAAGATCGAGCGCGTGGTGTTCAACGCCATCACCAAGCAGGCAATCTCGGAAGCCATGAAGCATCCGCGCCAGATCGACGGCGCGCTGGTCGACGCCTATATGGCGCGCCGCGCGCTCGACTATCTGGTCGGCTTCACCCTCTCCCCCGTGCTGTGGCGCAAGCTGCCCGGCGCGCGCTCGGCCGGCCGCGTGCAGTCGGTGGCACTGCGCCTCGTCTGCGACCGCGAGCTCGAGATCGAGAAGTTCGTCCCGCGCGAATATTGGTCGCTGGTCGCGACCCTGCTGACCCCGCGCGGCGATGCCTTCGAGGCCCGCCTGGTCGGCGCCGACGGCAAGAAGATCCAGCGCCTCGACATCGGCACCGGCGCGGAGGCCGAAGACTTCAAGAAGGCGCTGGAAGCGGCCGCCTATGCCGTGACCGCAGTCGATGCCAAGCCTGCGCGACGCAATCCGCAGGCGCCCTTCACCACCTCGACGCTGCAACAGGAAGCCAGCCGCAAATACGGCTTCGCGCCGGCCCATACGATGCGCATCGCCCAGCGCCTCTATGAAGGCATCGACATCGGCGGCGAGACCACCGGACTCATTACTTATATGCGTACCGACGGCGTGCAGATCGCCCCCGAGGCGATCACCCAGGCACGCAAGGTGATCGGCGAGGATTACGGCAACGCCTATGTGCCGGACGCTCCCCGCCAGTACCAGGCCAAGGCCAAGAACGCCCAGGAAGCGCACGAGGCGATCCGTCCGACCGACCTCTCGCGCCGGCCCGACAGCATGAGCCGCAAACTCGATGCCGATCAGGCCCGGCTCTATGAGCTGATCTGGAAGCGTACCATCGCGAGCCAGATGGAGGCGGCCGAGCTCGAGCGCACCACGGTCGACATCACCGCAAAAGCCGGCGGCCGGACGCTGGAGCTGCGGGCCACGGGCCAGGTCATCAAGTTCGACGGTTTCCTCGCGCTCTACCAGGAAGGCCGCGACGACGAGGAGGACGAGGATTCCCGCCGCCTGCCCGGCATGAGCGCCGGCGAAGCCCTGAAGCGGCAGTCGCTCGCGGTCACCCAGCATTTCACCGAGCCGCCGCCGCGCTTCTCTGAGGCATCCCTCGTCAAGCGCATGGAAGAGCTCGGCATCGGCCGGCCCTCGACCTATGCCTCGATCCTCCAGGTCCTGAAGGATCGCGGCTACGTCAAGCTGGAGAAGAAGCGCCTGCATGGCGAGGACAAGGGCCGCGTCGTGATCGCGTTCCTCGAGAGCTTCTTCAGCCGCTACGTCGAATACGATTTCACCGCGGGCCTCGAAGAGCAGCTCGACCGCATCTCCAACAACGAGATCTCCTGGCAGGAGGTGCTGAAGGACTTCTGGCGCGACTTCATCGGCGCCGTCGACGACATCAAGGATTTGCGCGTCGCGCAGGTCCTGGACGTGCTCGACGAGATGCTGGGCCCGCACATCTATCCGCCTCGCGCCGATGGCGGCGACGTCAGGCAGTGCCCGAATTGCGGCACCGGCCGGTTGAACCTCAAGGCCGGCAAGTTCGGCGCCTTCGTCGGCTGCTCGAACTATCCGGAGTGCCGCTACACCCGCCAGCTCGCCGCCGATGGCGAAGCCAACGCCGACCGCTCGCTCGGCCAGGATCCCGACACCGGCTTCGATGTCTGGGTCAAGGCCGGCCGCTTCGGCCCCTACATCCAGCTCGGCGAGCAGAAGGATTATGCGGAAGGCGAGAAGCCGAAGCGCGCGGGCATTCCGAAGGGCACCTCGCCCAGCGATGTCGACCTCGAGCTTGCGCTGAAACTGCTGTCGCTGCCGCGCGAGATCGGCAAGCACCCGGAAACCGGTCAGCCGATCACCGCCGGCCTCGGCCGCTTCGGGCCGTTCGTGAAGCACGAGAAGACTTACGCCAGCCTCGAGGCCGGCGACGAGGTGTTCGACATCGGCCTCAACCGCGCGGTGACGCTGATCGCGGAAAAGGTCGCCAAGGGCCCGAGCCGCCGCTTCGGCGCCGATCCCGGCAAGGCAATTGGCGATCATCCGACGCTCGGTACCGTCACCGTGAAGAGCGGCCGCTATGGCCCCTACGTCACCGCAGGCGGTGTCAACGCCACGATCCCGGCCGAGTTCGAAAAGGACGCCATCACGCTGCCGCAGGCGATCGCGCTGATCGACGAGCGCGCGGCCAAGGGTGGCGGCAAGACCAAGGCGAAGAAGGCGGCCAAGCCCGCCAAGGCCAAGAAGGCTACGGACGGCGAGGACGCCGCGCCAAAGCCGAAGAAACCGGCCGCGAAGAAAGCCGCGGCCAAATCGAAAACCGAATCCACCAGCAAGGCGCGCGCCGCCGTGCCGTCGACGGCCAAGACTTCTGCCACAAAGCCGTCGCCGACCAAGGCAGCCGCCACCAAGGCTCCGGCCAAGAAGAGTGCCGGCAAGAATTAGAGGTTAAGTGAAACGCAAGAATGACCGTGGCTTTCCCGACCGGACAGCCATCGTCGCCTTCATCAAGGCAAACCACGGAAAGGTCGGGACCCGCGAAATTGCGCGCGAGTTCGGCCTGAAGAATGCCGATCGCGCCGAGCTCAGGCGCATGCTGCGCGAGCTCGCCGACGACGGCATCATCAAGAAGAAGCGCCACAAGGTCTCCGACCCGGACACGCTTCCGCCGACGCTGCTCGCCGACATCACCGGGCGCGACAGCGACGGCGAATTGATCGCCTCCCCCGCCGAATGGGACGAGGTCGAAAGCGGCGAGCCGCCCAAAATCCTGATCGAGATGCCGCGCCGGCCCAAGCCTGGCACCGCCGCCGGTGTCGGCGACCGCGCGCTGCTGCGCATCGAACGCACCGACGAGGACGAAGGCCCCGCCTATCGCGGCCGCATCATCAAGCTCATCGACAAGGCCAAGAGCCGCATCCTCGGTGTATTCCGAGCACTGCCCGAAGGCGGCGGACGGCTCGTCCCCGTCGACAAGAAGTTCGCCGACCGCGAATTGAACATCGCGAAGGCCGACACACAAGGCGCACAGGACGGCGACCTCATCAGCGTCGATATCGTCCGCTCGCGCGGCTTTGGCCTCGCCTCCGGCCGCGTCAAGGAGAGGCTCGGCTCGGTCAAGTCGGAGAAGGCGATCAGCCTGATCGCGATCTACGCCCACGACATCCCCTTGCAATTCTCGCCTGCGGCCGAGCGCGAGGCGGAGGCGGCCGAGCCGGCGAACCTGAAAGGGCGCGAGGATTGGCGCGACGTGCCGCTCGTCACCATCGATCCGCCGGATGCGAAGGATCACGACGACGCGGTGCATGCGCAGGCCGACGATGATCCCAACAACAAGGGCGGCTTCATCGTCAACGTCGCCATCGCCGACGTAAGCTTCTATGTGCGGCCGGGCACCGCGCTCGACCGCGACGCGCTCGATCGCGGCAACTCGGTCTATTTCCCTGACCGCGTCGTGCCGATGCTGCCCGAGCGCATCTCCAACAATCTCTGCTCGTTGGTGCCGGGCGAGCCGCGCGGCGCGCTCGCGGTACGCATGGTGATCGGACCCGACGGACGCAAGCGCTCGCACACCTTCCACCGCATCCTGATGCGCTCGGCGGCAAAGCTGCATTATGCGCAGGCACAGGCTGCGATCGACGGTCGACCCGATGACACCACCGGCCCGCTGCTCGATCCGATCCTGAGGCCGCTCTACGCCGCCTATGCTTGCGTCAAGCGCGCCCGCGACGAGCGCGATCCGCTCAATCTCGATCTGCCCGAGCGCAAGATCCTTTTGAAGAGCGACGGCACGGTCGACAGCGTCGTCGTGCCGGAACGTCTCGATGCGCACAAGCTCATCGAGGAGTTCATGATCCTCGCCAACGTCGCCGCGGCCGAGATGCTGGAGAAGAAATCGCTGCCGCTGATCTACCGCGTGCACGACGAGCCGACGCTGGAGAAGGTCCACGCGCTCAGCGAGTTTCTGGAGACGCTGGACGTTCCCTTCGCGAAATCAGGCGCGTTGCGCCCCACCCTGTTCAACCGCGTGCTGGCCCAGCTCGAAGGTCACGACTATTACCCGCTGGTGAGCGAGGTCGTGCTGCGCGCCCAGGCGCAGGCGGAATATTCCGCGGAGAATTACGGTCATTTCGGCCTGAACCTGCGCCGCTATGCGCATTTCACCTCGCCGATCCGCCGCTATGCCGACCTCATCGTGCACCGCGCACTGGTCCGCGCGCTCGGCCTCGGCGAAGGCGCCCTGCCCGACAGCGAGACGCCGGAAAGTCTCGGCGAAGTCGCCGCGCATATCTCGCTGACCGAACGGCGCGCGATGAAGGCAGAGCGCGAGACCGTCGATCGCCTGATCGCGCATCATCTCGCCGACCGCATCGGCGCCAGCTTCCAGGGCCGCGTCTCCGGCGTCACGCGCGCCGGCCTGTTCGTCAAGCTGAGCGAGACCGGCGCCGACGGATTGATCCCGATCCGATTCCTCGGCACGGAATATTTCAACTATGACGAGAGCCGCCACGCGCTGGTCGGCACGCGCAGCGGCACCATGCATCAGCTGGGTGACGTCGTCGACGTCCGTCTGATAGAAGCAGCTCCTATCGCAGGCGCGCTACGCTTCGAGCTATTGTCGTCAGAACGCGAGACCGGCCCCCGCGAGCGCCGGCCGTTCCGCTCGCAGCGCAAATCGTCCAAGCCGCATCCCGGCCGCAGTCCGGAGAGAAAACGCAAGCCGGAAAAGCAAAAATCTGCCAAGGGCAGGAAGGTCAAGGGAAAGAGCAAGGGCAAAGGCAAGGGACAGAAGGGCAAGGTATGGTGACGATGAGCACGGCCCCAAAGATCTGGACGCGCGAGACCGGTCTCGTCGAGAAGCGCGACGTGTGGGCTGCGATGAAGCGCGGCTTTCGCGGCCGCTGCCCGCGCTGCGGCGAGGGCAAGCTGTTCCGCGCCTTCCTGAAGACGGCGGACAATTGCGCCAAATGCGGCCTCGACTTCACCCCGCATCGCGCCGACGATCTGCCCGCCTATCTCGTCATCGTCATTGTCGGTCACATCGTGGTGCCGACCATCCTCTGGATCGAGACCAACTACACTACGCCGATCTGGCTCAGTTTCGTGGCCTATCTGCCCTTCACCTTCGTCGCCTCACTCGCGCTATTGCAGCCCGTGAAGGGAGCTGTGGTCGGCTTGCAATGGGCTCTGCGCATGCACGGGTTTGACGAGAACCCTCCCGATGGTATTCCGCCTGTGTAAGTAAGAAGCAAAAAACGGTTTGGGTGAGGATATGACGGATATTGCGCAAGCAGTGGAGAAGGCCAAGGTTCACGATGAGAAGGAAGCCGATCACCATCCCTATTTTCGCCCGAGGGATGCGGCGACGCTGATCCTGGTCGATCGCAGCGGGCCCATTCCGAAAGTGCTGGTCGGCAAGCGCCACGACAAGGTGGTGTTCATGCCCGGAAAGTTCGTCTTCCCCGGCGGCCGCGTCGACAAGGCCGATTATCGCGTGCCCTGCGCCGCCCCTATCACCACGGAGCTCGAAGCCAATCTCGCCAAGGGCAGCCCGAAGACCCCGGCCTCGCGCGCGAAGTCGCTCGCCATTGCTGCGATCCGCGAAGCCTGCGAGGAGACTGGTCTGTGCCTCGGCCGCCAAGCGGAGGGCAAGGTGCCCAAGCTCGAAGGCCCCTGGAAGCCATTCGCGGATGCCGGCCTCCTGCCCGACCCATCCGGCCTGTTCCTGATCGCCCGCGCCATCACCCCGCCCGGCCGCGTCAAGCGCTTCGATACGCGCTTCTTCACGGCGGATGCCTCCGCGATCACCCACCGCGTCGACGGCGTGATCCATGCCGATGCCGAGCTGGTCGAGCTGGTCTGGGTCGAGCTCGGCTCAAAACCGCTCGCGGATCTGCATCCGATGACGCGCAACGTGCTCAACGAGCTCGACACCCGCCTTGCCAGCGGCCCGCTCCGCCACGATGCGCCGGTGCCGTTCTTCCATTTCTACGGCGGCAAGATGCAAAAGGATGTTTTGAGCTGATCGGCGCTCCCCTCTCCGTCATTCCGGGGCGCGACTCTCTCCACTGGTCACTCCGGGGCGCGCGCAGCGCGATCCCGGAATCCATTCATCCACCGTGTCTGCGGCTCGATGGATTCTCAGATGCGCGATTGCGCATCATAGCTCGCGCCAAAAGGCGCGCCCCGGAATGACGTGCTGAGAGATCTGCAAAAAACAAAATAATCTTCCCGCCGCCGCCAATGGCGGAGTTCCGCCGCGTGCCTATGTCTTTCCCCAACGACACCCAAAACGGACACCGGGCGATGGCACAACGGCAACTCAAGCTTGGCGCGTTCATGCGCCCGATCAGCATCCACACCGGCGCCTGGCGCTATCCCGGCGCCTGGCCTGACGCCAACTTCAATTTCGGTCACATCAAGCAGCTGATCCAAAAGCTCGAGGCCGGCAAGTTCGATGCCTTCTTCATGGCCGATCACCTCGCCGTCTTGAACATGCCGATCAATGCGCTCAAGCGCAGCCACACGGTGACGTCGTTCGAGCCGTTCACGCTGCTGTCGGCGCTGTCCGCCGTCACCGAGCGCATCGGCCTGATCGCGACGGGCTCGACCACGTTCGACGAGCCCTATCACGTCGCGCGCCGCTTCGCCTCGCTCGATCACATCAGCGGCGGCCGCGCCGGCTGGAATATCGTCACCACCTCGAATCCGGACGCGGCGCTGAATTTCGGCCTCGACGATCACATGGAGCACGCCGAGCGCTACAGGCGCGCCCGCGAATTCTACGACGTCGTCACCGGCCTCTGGGATTCCTTCGCGGACGATGCGTTCGTGCGCGACGTCGAGAGCGGCCTGTTCTTCGATCCCGCGAAGATGCACACGCTCGACCACAACGGCAAATATCTCAAAGTGCGCGGTCCGCTCAACATCGCCCGCCCGGTGCAGGGCTGGCCGGTGATCGTGCAGGCCGGCGCGTCCGAAGACGGCAAGCAGCTCGCCGCCGAGACCGCGGAAGCTGTGTTCACCGGCGGCGGCAGCCTCGCCGACGGCCAAAAGCTCTATGCCGACATCAAAGGTCGCATGGAGAAGGTCGGCCGCGATCCTGAGCACCTCAAGATCCTGCCCGGCGCCTTCGTCGTGGTCGGCGACAGCGTCGATGAAGCCAAGGAGAAGCGCGCGCTGCTCGACAGCCGCGTACATTACGACAGCGCCATCGCCTCGCTGTCCGTCATTCTCGGCACCGATGCCTCCGGCTTCGATCCGGACGGCCCTCTCCCGGACATCCCCGAGACCAATGCCAGCAAGAGCGGCCGCCAGCGCATGGTCGATCTCGCCGCGCGCGAAAAGCTCACCGTGCGCCAGCTCGCCCAGCGCATCGGCGGCTATGGCGGGCTGTCCTTCGTCGGCACGGCCAAGACCATCGCCGACCAGATGGAGGAATGGCTGGTCGGGCGCGGCTCGGACGGCTTCAACATCATGTTCCCGTTCCTGCCCGCCGGCCTCGACGATTTCGTCGACAAGGTCGTGCCGGAGCTGCAGCGCCGCGAGATTTTCCGCAACGAGTATGAAGGGCCCGCTTTGAGGGAGAATCTGGGCCTGCCGCGGCCGAAAAACCGGTTCTTTGAGGCATAATGGGGCCGTTTCGGGTAGATTTCCGGCCCTAAAACCTTGACATCAGACGGTTTCTGGCTAGGTTGCCGGCCAACGCGGGCCGTTTGGCCGGCTCCAGATTCCCTTTATTCCTGAGGTTCTGAACATGGCCAAAGCGGTCACCATCAAGGTCAAGCTCGTGTCCTCGGCTGACACCGGCTTCTACTACGTCGCCAAGAAGAATTCGCGCACCATGACCGACAAGCTGGTCAAGAAGAAGTACGATCCGGTCGCGCGCAAGCACGTCGAATTCCGCGAAGCCAAGATCAAGTAAGATCGGCTGAGCGTTGAAGAGTTTTGCGGGGCCCTTTCGGGCCCCGTTTCATTTTGTGACCTCTCGTGTCCCGGACGCGGTGCAGCCTAGGCGATGCGTAGCATCGTCCGGTCGCGCTGCGCCGCAGAGCCGGGACCCAGGAAGCAACACAACGCGATGCTGATCCATGGGCTCCGGCTCAGCAGCGTACCGCTGAAGAGGCGCCGCGCTGGAGCACGAGACAAAAATTGACGCGCTACCCTTTCTCCACGCCGTCGTTGCGAGGAGCCCGCGACAAAATTGCAAAGCAATTTTGCGCTGGTGCGACGAAGCAATCCAGGGCCGTTCTGCCATTGCTGCAGACCCTCTCCTGAGTCCGTCCGCACATTTTTCTGAAGTCAGCAGTGTCATATCCCCTTACCCGCACGGAACTCCGGAGAACATAGACCGTTTCCCCACCTGTTTTGAACGGGGAGACGCAAGCGTGAACCGCCGGCAAGTCCTTCGCGCATCGGCTGCCTTCTCGGCTGCCACCATGCTGCTGCGTGCAGCGAAGGCTCAGACGGGCTCCGCCCCGCCATTCAGCCCGTCCTACGTGCGCGAGCTTGCCCGCGCCCTTGCCGCGAAATCGTTCGAGCCTCCGGACGAGAAGCTGCCGGATGCACTGAAGAATCTCAACTACGATCAATACCGATCAATTCGCTTCAGGCCTGAGAAGGCGTTGTGGCGTGATGAGAAGCTACCGTTCGAAGTGCAATTTTTTCACCGCGGCTTTTTCTACAAGAACCGGGTCGAGATTTTTCAGGTGGTGAACGGGAGCTTCATGCCGATCCCGTATCGGCGCGACGACTTCTCGTTCGGAGAGGGTCTCGGACAATGGCCGGATGTCGACATCGGGTTTAGCGGATTCCGCATTCACGCTCCGATCAACAGGCCGGATTACCACGATGAAGTTTGTGTGTTCCTGGGCGCCAGTTACTTCCGAGCAGTCGCGAAAGGACTGACGTATGGCCTGTCCGCGCGCGGACTAGCGATCGATACCGGCGAGAGCAAGGGCGAAGAGTTCCCGGCGTTCAAGGCCTTCTGGCTGGAGAAGCCGGTGCCGAATGCCTCTTCCATCGTAGTACACGCGCTGCTGGACAGTAAGAGTGCGGCCGCAAGCTACCGATTCACGATCCGGCCTGGCCAAAGCACGGTTTTCGACGTCGAGATGGCTCTCTATCCGCGGGTAGACATCGAGCATGCCGGGCTCGCGCCTATGACCAGCATGTTCTTCTTCGGGCCGAACGATCGCAAAGATTTTGACGATTTCCGCCCCGCGGTTCACGACTCGGATGGACTTGCGATCTTCAACGGTAGAGGTGAGCAACTCTGGCGTCCCCTGAACAATCCGCACGATCTGCAGGTCAGCAGCTTTGCCGACGTCAATCCGGGCGGCTTCGGCCTCATGCAGCGGGAGAGGAATTTCTTCGCCTATCAGGACCTCGAATCCAACTTCGAAAAGCGCCCAAGCCTATGGTTCGAGCCGATCGGCGATTGGGGCGAAGGAGCGGTGAAATTATTCGAGATACCTACCAAGGAGGAGGTCCACGACAACATCGCAGCGCTGTGGCAACCGAAGCAGCCGCTGAAAGCCAAAAGCGAACACATCTTCACCTATCGGCTGCACTGGGGGCCGGACGCCCCCAAACCGGAGGCGCTCGCACGGTTCACGCGAACGGGGATCGGAAGCCTGGGTGACGATAGCAAATTGTTCGTGCTGGAACTGATGGGGGACCGACTCAAAGGCATCGATGCCAAGACCATCAAAGGCGTGGTGACCGCTGCAAAAGCCGAAGTCAGCAACATCGTCACGCAACCTAATCCCATGACAGGCGGATGGCGTCTGAGCTTCCAATGCTCGGTCAAGAAGCAAGCCGCAATCGAATTACGAGCTTTCCTGGCGCAAAACGAAGCGCCAGTCTCCGAAGTGTGGACCTATCGATGGACGCCCTGAGACCGTCGCCGACGCCTTCGCCGAACGCCCCTGGCAGCCCATTTCTGCCGCCGGAAAGTCCGCTGCCGATGCTGCCTTGCCGGCTGGATCGCGCGACTGAAGCTAACCGGTCGCCGGTGCATTCGGGTACCACTTTGATGGTTCGCCGCCTCTTTATTTTTGTCGGGACTGGGGTGCTGACGCTTGCCGGCGGCTACGGCATGTATGACGTGGTGAAAGTTGGCGGTGTAACCTTTCTCGAGGCGGTGCTGCTCGGCTTTTTCCTCGTGCTGCTCGCATGGGTCGCGCTCTCCTTCATGTCCGCGCTCGCCGGATTTTTCGTGCTGCTCACGCGCAGCCGGTCTTTTCTGCCGATCGATGCGACGGGCTCACTGCCTCCTATCACCTCGCGCACAGCCATGCTGCTACCCACCTATAATGAGGACCCGCATCATCTCATGGCGCGGCTACGCGCAATGTATGAATCAGTTCAAGCGACCGGATATGGGGACCAGTTCGACTGGTTTTTACTGAGCGATACGACCGATCCCGACATCTGGATTCGTGAAGAGCTGACCTTCATTCGGCTGCGCCGCGCCTGCGGCGCCGCTCGGCTGTACTACCGGCATCGCTCCAACAACATCGCGCGCAAGTCCGGCAATATCGCCGACTGGGTCATGAGGTTTGGGTCGGCCTATGATCACATGATCGTTCTCGACGCGGACAGCCTCATGGAAGGCGACACAATAGTTCGCCTTGTCAACGCGATGGAGTCCCATCCCGCTGCTGCGCTGATCCAGACGCAGCCGGTCATCGTCAACGCGCGCACAATGTTCAGTAGGCTGCAGCAATTCTCGGGGCGCGTTTACGGCCCCATCATTGCAGCCGGCAATGCTTGGTGGCACGGTGGCGACAGCAATTACTGGGGCCACAATGCCATCATCCGGGTACGGGCGTTCGCTGCGGAGGCCGGCCTGCCGGAGCTGAGCGGTCGTAAGCCTTTCGGGGGTCACATCTTGAGCCATGATTTTGTCGAGGCCGCGTTGATGCGCCGCGCGGGCTGGGCAATCTATCTGGCACCGACCCTCGGCGGCAGCTTCGAAGAAGCCCCGCCGTCACTGCTGGACTTTGCGGCAAGAGATCGTCGCTGGTGCCAGGGTAACCTTCAGCATCTCGCTGTGTTGCCCGCGCGCGGGCTACACTGGGTGTCGCGGCTGCATTTGCTTACAGGCATCGGCGCCTATGTCACCGCGCCGCTGTGGTTTCTATTCCTGGTGCTCGGCCTGCTGATTGCACTGCAGGCGCACTTCATCCGACCGGAATATTTTCCCAAAGGCTTCAGTTTGTTTCCGACCTGGCCGCAACAGGACCCTGTGCTTGCCGCCCAGATCTTTGCAGCGACCATGGGACTTCTGATACTGCCGAAGCTGCTGGCCTATCTGGTGCTGATCGGCAATCGAAGAGAGCGGATCGGATTCGCAGGGAATCCTCGCGTATTGGCCGGAGTCGTTTGCGAGACATTTCTTGCGGCTTTGATCGCTCCGTGCATGATGATCCTCCAGACCAAGGCCGTGTTTGAAATTCTAGCTGGCCGGGACGCGGGCTGGCAGGTGCAGCGCCGAAGCGATGGCTACCTCGCTCGAGGCGAAATCTATCGCAAGCTCGTCGGCCCCACGCTCTGCGGATTGGCCCTGTTGCTCAGTGCCTACGCGGTCTCTCTGCCGCTGCTGCTTTGGATGTCGCCTGTCGTGCTGGGTCTTCTGCTTTCAATCCCGTTGGGCCTCATGACGTCTGCACGACTGAAGACCCCCGGACTTTTTGCCACGCCGGAAACCAACGACCCGCCCGCTGTGGTGCTCCGTGCAAACGAACTCGCCGCATCTGAGCCAACAGCGATAACCGGGGCCCTGCACCAGCTCAGCCAGGATCCAGAACTGCTAGGCCAGCATTTGGGATCGCTATCGCTTGCCAGGCCGCGCAAATTTGGCGCCGTCGACGTGCCTTTGGCGACGGCAACCACCAAGCTCGAGGAATGCGAAAGCTTGGAGGATGCAGTCGCATGGCTCGAAAGGCCGGAATTGCGCGCCGTTCTTGGCCATCCCACGCTGCTCCAGAGGGTCCTTGAGATGCCTCGCGCAGGTAAGAATTGGCCCAGTATTCGGGATCGTCGGTAGAGTGCCCGCGCGAGCACGGAGCGCTGTTCTGACCGCCCGACAGCGGGTCCCCCATATCTCCGATCAAGCTGTTGTAGGCCATGGGCATGCAGTGGGCCCCCGCACGCGCTTCGCGCGGACCGGTGGCCCGGAACGGGCGGTCAGCGTTCTCCTAGCCGCCATGCCGATGGCGCGAGCCTGGTTCGTTTCACTCCAACACCTTATTCCAGGAAGTAGACGCTCGTAACCAACACGGCGATCAGTACGGCACAACCAAGCAATGCAACGGTAAAGCAGATACGTGCTGGGATTGAATACGCATCAAAGTGCGGCTGTTCGATCATGCCACGCCTCCTCTCACCATCTGGCGGGAGCGCGATCATTAATCTTGGCAGCCTAGCCCTGTGGAACTTTGGTTAAAAGTCAACTGTGCTGACGCATCAGGCGGCGGATCCCGGTTATTCGGGCAGACCTGAAGCGCGCATTGCTTCGATCAGAGGTGTTGCGAGCACCCGCACGCAGCCGATGGCGGAGCACTGACCATTGCTGCTGAAATTGGGCTGAAGTTGCATCACGCGCTCGGCGGCTGCATTCGCATCTTCCATTCGTCCGAGTTTGGCAAGCGACGCTGCCAGAAACATGTGCGAGACGCTGAAGCCTGGTTTGCTGCGAATGGCCCGTTGCGCTGCCGCCGCGGCATCTTCATAGCGTCCGCGAAGAAAATGGCCCATGCAAATGCCATGCAGCGCAGCGGTAATCCACGGATCGAATGGACTAAGGCGGATACCCCGCTCGCCCCATTCGATGGCGCGCTCGGCTTCCCCTCCCCAGCCCAAGATCAACGCGCCCCAGGAATAGGCCCACGCCGCCGACGGGGAAATTGCCAGGGCGGCCTCGAAGGTTTCCAGGGCCAAGATACGGTCATGTTCGACGAGACCGATAGCGATTGCGGCGTAGACGAGTGCCGGGGCATCGTCGGGACCAAGCGCCACTGCAGTATGCGCGTACCTTATCGCGGCCGTGCGATTGTCTTCACGCCTTCCCGCTCGGAGATACAGTATTTCATTGCAAAACGCCGTTTGGCCGTGCGCGAGCGCGTAGTTCGGCTCGAGTAGAAGTGCGCGCTCGAGGAGTGGCACTGCCTGCGACGCGCCTTCCGGCATCCCAGTATCCACCAGCGGCGTTGCACGTAACACGAGGTCGTAGGCATCGAGATTGTCAGGCCGTTTGCGTTTCGCCCGTTCAATTTCGGCCTGACGCACGCTGGGCTCGATCGCGGCGACAGTGCTCACGGTAATTTCGTCCTGCAAGGCAAAGATGTCGTCGACCGCGCGGTCGTAGCGATCTGCCCAGATATGGGCCCTGGTCTCCGCGTCAATCAGCTGCGCTGTGATCCGTACGCGGTCGCCTGCCCGTCGCACACTGCCTTCCAACACGTAACGAACCCCCAGTTCGCGTCCAACCTGCCTGATGTCAACGGACCGCCCCTTGTACGTGAAGGTCGAATTGCGGGCGATCACGAACAGCCATTTGAAGCGCGACAGCGCAGTGATGATGTCCTCCACCATGCCATCGGCGAAGTACTCCTGTTCCGGGTCGCCGGACATATTCTGAAACGGCAGAACCGCAATTGAAGGTTTGTCGGGTAATGACAGCAGTCGATTGCTCTCCGCCGTCGCTGGCTTCGCATTGGCAGGTTTGACCCCATATAGTCGAACCGCCCGATCGATATTCTTCAGCGATCGTTCGCCTAGATCATCGAACTCGAATGTCGTTTTTCCCCTGACTTGTTCGAACGCACTTCCCGACAGACACACGCCGCCTGGCGCGCACTCGTTCTCAACGCGTGCGGCCACATTCACGCCATCACCGAAGATGTCGTTTTCGTCGCTGATAATGTCGCCGATGTTGATGCCGATGCGAAAGGCAATCTGTCCTTCCCGGCCGGCCATCTTCTCTTGAACGGCCATGGCGCATGTCACCGCGTCGACGGCGCTGGCGAATTCGACCAGGAGGCCATCGCCAGTTGTCTTGACGATCCTGCCCTTGTGCTCCGCAATGGCTGGATCGACGATTTCGCGGCGGATGACCTTAAGGGCTTCGAGCGTGCCGACCTCATCGGCGCCCATTAACCGCGAATAACCGGCAACGTCCGCTGCCAGCACCGCCGCTAACCGTCTCTCAACGCGCGCCATAGCCACCGCCACCCTGCCAGTTTGGAATTAATATAGCAGGATGAACATCTTCCGTCCCAGCCGGACGAAAGGCCGGGGTCTGGACACCGCGCCAGGTCGGCTTCAGGGGCACGAGCGGCTATTCGCGGCCAAGCGGCGCGAGGTTTGCTTGAACTCGTGGGCTGGCGCTTACGACAACGCCCCTCGCTACGCCGCCTTCAACACCGGCGGCTGCGACGGCCTGATCAGCGCGAACGCGACCTGCACGATGCCGCCCGCGAGGCCCAGTGCCACTCCGATGCGCCAGGCCATGGTGTAGGAGCCGAGCGCGTCGTAGAGCAGCCCTCCCCCGTAGGCGCCGAGGAAGCTGCCGATCTGGTGGCTCATGAAGGCGAGGCCCTGGATCATCGCCTGCCAGCGCAGGCCGAACATCTCGGCGACCGCGCCCGCGACCAGCGGACCAACGCCCATCCAGAGGAAGCCCATGATGGCGCCGAACAGCAGCGTCGAGAACGACGTCGCCGGCAGCATGAAATACCAGGCAAGCGCCAGCGAGCGCAGGATGTAGATCGCGCCCAGCAGCGCCAGCTTATTCCAGCGCTGCCCGGCCCAGCCGAAGAACAGCGAGCCCAGCACGTTGAAGCCACCGATCATGCCGAGCGTCTGCGCGCTCAGCATCGGGTCGAGGCCGCAGATCGCCAGATACGACGGCAGATGCGTGGTGAGGAACACCAGCTGCATGCCGCAGACGAGATAGGCGCAGGTCATCACCACGAAGGACGCATTGCCGAACGCAGTCCGCGCCGCGATCGCAGCCGTAGCATCGTCGATCTCGTCGGCGGCCGGCTTGGGCAGCGGGATCTGGTCGACGCGCCCGGCATACCAGGCGGCGGGGATCATCAGCACCGACATGATGACGAAGCCGGCAAGGCCAATGCGCCAGCCAAAGCCCTCGTTGAGCATCTGCCCGATCGGCGCCGACAGCAGCGCGCCGAGCGAGCCCGCACCGGAGACGATGCCGAGCACGGTCGAGCGCACCGTCTCAGGCACCGCGCGCGCCGCCACCGACATCGCGATCGCAGCCGCCGTGCAGGCCAGCGAGGTGCCGATCAGAACGCCGGCGCCGATCATGATGCTGACAAGCCCGTTGGCGGTCGCCATCAGCGCGAGGCCGACGATGTACATCAGCGCGCCCACGATCATGATCGGGCGAAAGCCGTAGCGCTCGGTCATGGCGCCGGCGAGCGGCTGGAGAAAGCCCCAGGCGAGGTTTTGCACGGCCAGCGCCAGTGTGAAATCCGACACCGAGATGTGGATGTCATGCGTCAGCGGTTGCAGGAAGATGCCGAGCGACTGCCGCAGCCCCATGCTCAGCGTCAGCATGATCGAGGCGCCGATCAGGATGGGCAAGGTCGGACGCAGAACCTGCAACAGGGGCATTTTTCTTCTCCCTTTTGGGCACGGCGCGAACGCCGCCGTCTGCTTTTGCCGTTGATTTTGGTTACACAGACCTGTGTACTTAGGCTATAAAGGGCCGGTGCTGTCAAGCGAACAGGACGCGCGCTACCGCATGGCTCCCCCGCCCGCCCCACAGACGATGAAAGAGCGGATCCTTCAGACCGCCGACAAGCTGTTCTATCTGCAAGGCATTCGCGCCATCGGCGTCGACACCATCGCGGCCGAGATCGGCATCAGCAAGCGCACGCTCTACAATCACTTCCCGTCCAAGGACGCGCTGATCGCGGCGTACCTCGAGCGCCGCTTCGTCACTCAGCGCCCTTCAGACAAGCCGCCGGCCGAGCAGATCCTCGCCACCTTCGATTCGCTGGAGCGACGCTTTGCGGCCAAGGATTTCCGCGGCTGCCCGTTCGTCAATGCGGTCGCCGAGCTCGGGCCACAAGACCGCGCCGTCAAGAAGATCGCAATCGCCTTCAAGGAAAGCCGCCGCGTCTGGTTTCGCGACCGGCTGAACGAGCTCGGCGTTGCCGATGCGGACGCGCTCGCGACGCAACTCGTGCTGCTGGTCGACGGCTCGATCGCGCAGGACCTCGTCCGTGATGATCCGGCGATGGCCAGGGCGGCAAAGGAGGCGGCGAAGGTGCTGCTGCGCAATGCGGGGGTGGATGTGGGGCTTGATGCGAAGGCCGCGAAAGGACGCAAGCCCGCGCCACAACAATAACCGCCGTCGCCGCACCATTCGGTGTCATCACCCGCGAAGGCGGGTGACCCAGTATTCCAGAGACGGTGAGGCTAGAACCGAGAAGCCGCGGCGTACTGGATTCCCCGCATGCGCGGGGAATGACAGCGGAGTTTGTAGGACCTGTTCGGAATGATAGCAGAATGCCCCTGTTTTGCCCGACGTGTCAAATGGCGCTGCCGCCAGCGCAAACCGCGCTGCTCCTCGCGTAAGCCGTTGATCTTGCTACCGCCGGCTACTGTGCATGGGGTTGTTTTCGCACTTTTTGTGCCGGCAGCTCACGCCGCCTGCGCCACCACGCGGTTGCGGCCGTCGTGCTTGGCGCGGTAGAGCGCGGTGTCGGCGCGCTTGAGGACGTCGGCGACCGCCTCACCCTTCTGCTCCAGCGTGGTCAGGCCGATCGAGATCGTGACCTCGATACGCTTCGTCCCTTTGTGGATCGCAAACGGCTCGCCTGCGATCGAGCGGCGCAGGCGCTCGGCGACCATGCCGGCCACGTGCAGATCGGTCTCGGGCATCACGATGACGAACTCCTCGCCGCCATAGCGGCAGGCAAGGTCAATGCCGCGGATCGACTTGCGCACCCGCACCGCGAATTCGCGCAGCACATCGTCGCCGGCGTCGTGACCGTAATTGTCGTTGATCGACTTGAAGTAGTCGATGTCCAGAATCATCAGCGCGAGCGGCTTGCCGCGGGTCGCGGCCTGCTCGGCGAGCGTCGCGAGATGGCTCTCCATGTAGCGGCGATTGTGCAGGCCGGTGAGCGCGTCGGTGATCGCCATCTCGATCGAGTTCTGCACGTTGTCGCGCAGGTGATCGGTGTAGCGGCGGCGGCGGATCTGGGTGCGGGCCCGCGCCAGCAACTCGGTCTTGTCGATGGGGCGCAGCAGATAGTCGTTGACGCCGATCTCGAGGCCGCGGAGCAGCCGCGTCGAGTTCTCGGGGTCGGCGATCGCCAGGATCGGCACGTGGCGCGTGCGCTCCAGCGAGCGCGCCTGGCTGCAGAGGCGGAGGCCGTCGAAATTGTTCAGGTCGAGCGAAACGATCAAGAGGTCGTAATTGCCCTCGGCGGCGTGGAACAGCGCTTCCGTCGGGTTCGGCTCGACGTCGATGGTGTGCTCGGCGGCGAGGATCGTCGCCAGCCGCTCATAGGAGGACTCGCGGTCGTCGACCAGCAGGATGCGGCCGCCCTTGCCGGTATCGGCCACCGCGCTGCGCTCCGGCGCCTGCATGCCGATCTCGAGCGAGGTGATGGCGCGCATGCGCAATTCGTCGGTCATCATCTTCAGGCGCGTCAGCGAGCGCACACGCGCAATCAGCACGACGTCGGAGACGGGTTTTGTCAGAAAATCATCGGCGCCGGCTTCGAGTCCGCGGTTGCGGTCGGACGGGCTGTCGAGCGCGGTGACCATCACGACGGGAATGTGGTGGGTGGCAGGATCGGTCTTCAGGCGGCGGCAAACTTCGAAGCCGTCCATGTCGGGCATCATCACGTCGAGCAGGATGATGTCGCATTCGGCGCGCCGGCTGATCGCCAGCGCCTCGGCGCCGTTCGCCGCAGTCATCACGTCGAAATATTCGGCAGACAGGCGGGCTTCGAGGAGCTTGACGTTGGCAGGAACGTCATCGACAACCAGGATACGCGCGGACACTTTGAACTCACTTCCTATCCGATAAAACGCCGGACCGTCTCAATGAATTTGCCGACCGAGATCGGCTTGGACAAATAGGCTTCGCAGCCGCCCTCGCGGATGCGCTCTTCGTCGCCCTTCATCGCGAAGGCGGTGACCGCGACGACGGGAATGGCGCGCAGCTCCGGATCGTCCTTGATCCAGCGTGTCACTTCGAGGCCCGAGACCTGCGGCAATTGGATGTCCATGAGCACGAGGTCGGGCCGCATCTTGCGAACGAGATCGAGCGCCTCGTAGCCGTTGCTGGTGCCGGAGGTCTGGTAGCCGTGCGCCTCCAACAGGTCGCGGAAGAGCTTCATGTTGAGCTCGTTGTCTTCCACGATCAGGACGGTCTTAGCCATCCCGCCCTCCTGATTGGTCCGCAGACCCATACATGTGACGCCTCAGGCGCCGCTCGCCGGCGCTTCGAAAACTGGATTCAAACTAGCCCCGGATTCGCTCTAGTTTCGTTAAACCCGAGGGCCGACTTTCTGCGATGTGGTTTCCAGTTGCTTGTCGGGCTCGCAAGACTCGAGGCGAAGACTCGGGCATGATGATTCCAAATTAGAGACCGAAAGTTAACGGAAAGGCAAACCGGCCCCGTGAAAAAGCCTGTTCACAACCCCCGCGAAGTCGCTGAAATCGTTGCGATTCAGGCCCTGTCCTTCGTCGCCGGCGAGCCCGAGCGGCTGGGCCTGTTCCTGGCTGAGACAGGGGTCGGTCCGGAGACCCTGCGCAATGCCGCTTCCGACCCCAATTTCCTGCTCAGCGTGCTCGATTTCGTGCTGCGCGATGACGAGACCGTGAAGGCCTTTGCGAAGACCGCGGAACTGCATCCGACCAACGTTGCCGCAGCGCGGCAGGTGCTGGGCGACGCGCTCGGCGACCCCTCCTGGGAGCGCGACGTGCCGTGACCTCCCCCGATCCGGCCGGGCCCCGCTGCTTCTGCCGGGATTGTCTGGCCAATCTGGACATGGGCGTGCGGCGCTGTTCCTCCTGCGGATCCCCTCGCCTGGTCCGCCACCGGGCGCTCGCGGGCCTGACCATCGCCCATATCGACTGCGACGCCTTCTATGCGACCGTCGAGAAGCGCGACGATCCTGCTATCGCCGATAAGCCCGTCATCATCGGCGGGGGCAAGCGCGGCGTGGTGTCGGCTGCCTGCTACATCGCCCGGACCTATGGCGTGCGCTCGGCCATGCCGATGTTCAAGGCTCTGGAGGCCTGTCCGCATGCGACGGTAATCCGCCCCGACATGGCGAAATATGTCCGGGTCGGCCGCGAGGTGCGCCAGGCCATGCAGGCGCTGACGCCGCTGGTCGAGCCGCTCTCGATCGACGAGGCCTTCCTCGATCTGTCCGGCACCGAGCGCGTCCACGGCATGATCCCGGCAAAGGTCCTGGCGCGCTTTGCGCGCGAGGTCGAGCGCGACATCGGCATCACCGTTTCGGTCGGCCTGTCCTGCAACAAGTTCTTGGCCAAGATCGCCTCCGACCTCGACAAGCCGCGCGGCTTTGCCGCGCTCGACCAGGACGAAGCGCGCTTGATGCTGGCTTCGAGGCCGGTCGGCTTCATCTTTGGCGTCGGACCGGCCACGCAGGAACGCCTTGTGCAGCGCGGCTTCCGCATCATCGCCGATCTGCAGAAGGCCGACGAGATCGAGATGATGCGGCAGTTTCCGAGTGACGGCCGCCGGCTGTGGCGGCTTGCGCGCGGCATCGACGACCGCCGCGTCGAGCCTGATCGCGGCGCCAAGACGATTTCCAGCGAGACCACGTTCGAGAGCGACATCCGCGATTTCGCGACGCTGGAGAAGATCTTGTGGCGGCTGTGCGAGAAGACGTCGTCGCGTCTCAAGAGCAGCGAGCTCGCCGGCTCGACCGTCACGCTGAAGCTGAAGACCGCCGATTTCCGTCAGCGCACGCGCTCACAGTCGATCGCCGCCCCGACGCAGCTCGCCGCAAAGATCTTCTCGATCTGCCGCGAGATGCTGGCAAAAGAGATCGACGGCACCGCCTTCCGCCTGATGGGCGCCGGCGTCAGCGCGCTGCGTGACGGCTCGGCCTCCGACGACACCGACATGCTCGACCGCCGCGCCGCGCACGCCGAGCGCGCGGTGGACAGTCTGCGCAAGAAGTTCGGCAGTGCCGCGGTGATCCGCGGCATTGCGTATGAGGGGCCGGAGAAGGCGCAGGAGTGATCGAGTCCTGCTCAACTCAGTCGCGTTCGAAGATCCGTGCACCCGGATAGGCGCGCCGGGCATACTGAACGACCAACTGCCGATCCTGAGTTTCCAGGAACGGCGTTCGGATCTGACAAGACCCGACGATGAGGTGCCACAAGCCGTTGAGCTTTCGAATGACGACGTTCATTTGAGCCTCCTCGCAGTGACCCGAGTGGGCTCAAATTGTAAGAATCTCCCGCCGTCGCTCAATTCTACCAGCGTAAGGTCAGCGCATGAGAAGGATTAGAGGAGATATACAAAGGTATGTTGACAATGGCTCCAACAGCCTCTGTCGCCGATAGCTTCGCAGGGGCTCAAACGATCCGACCGGTTCAGGGGCTGGCATCGTGACCGGCGAACGCGATCTCGACGCGCTGCTGAGCAACATGAAGCCGGAGATCCTAGACGGCATCTTCGTATTTTGCACGCTTGCGCCGAGCGCGAGCATTCCAGTCACCATCAGTCCGATGCTGACGTTCCGCGAACGCGAAGGAACGACACTGGTGATCGCTCGCGAAGAGGCCGAAGCGGCAGGCCTGCGCTACGAGTTCGCCTCGCGCCTGATCACCCTGACGGTTTATTCGTCGCTGGACGCGGTCGGATTCCTGGCTGCGATCACAGCCCATCTCGCCGCAGCTGGCATCAGCGTGAATGCCGTTTCGGCCTTCCATCACGATCACCTCTTCGTGCCTGTCGACAAGGCCGATGAAGCGATGGCTGTTCTACAGAATATCTCTGGCGCGAGACACTCGTAGCCCGGATGGAGCGGAGCGCAATCCGGGACAGCGCATCCTAGCAGCAGACCCCGGATTACGCTTCGCTCCATCCGGGCTACAAGAGAGACCTCAATCCGCGACGGCCACCGCCTCGATCTCGATCAGCCACTCCGGCGCGGCCAGCGCGGAGACACCGACGAGCGTCGAGGCCGGTGGCTCCATGCCTTCGAAGAAGACGGAGCGGGCTTTGCCGATGATGGGGCGCAGCTCCGGCTTGTAGTTCACGACGAAGGTCGTGATCTTGACGATGTTGGCGTAGCTCGCCCCCGCCGCCTTCAGCGCATGGCCGAGATTCTGCATCACCTGCGTCGTCTGTGCAGCAATATCGCCCTCGCCGACGATCCGCCCCTCCTCGTCCACCGAGACCTGGCCAGAGATGTAGATGGTGCGGGCACCGGAAGCGGTGACGACGTGGGAATAGGCGGGATTGTGATGCAGGCCGCTGGGGCGGAGATGGTCGAGCTTGGGCATGGTTGGCTCCCGGATGTTTGTGATTGGGACCGAGCGTAGCGGGAGAGCGCGCGGAGAGCCAGCCCCGTCATTGCGAGGAGCTCTTGCGACGAAGCAATCCAGAATTTTTCCGCGGAGAGATTCTGGATTGCTTCGCCGAGCCTGTCATCGGGCCGCGCTGCGCGCGGACTTGGTGGCTCGCAATGACGGAGGAGAGACAGCCCCTCAATTACAGGGCTTGCTGTCCTTCACGTCGAACTTGCCCATCGCGCCGGAGATCACGAAATCGTTGTAATCGAGCACGAGCTGGCGGGAGACGCCGTTCTCGTAGAGCTCGAACGCCATCGCGTAGACCGGCGTCTGCTCGCCCTCCTTCTGCTGGGCCTCGCGGTCGAAGTAACTGACGGTGACGGGCCAGCGCTTGAGCGATTTCATATGCTCGTCGGAGATCGACGGGTCGGACGCCGTGGCACGGTCGGCCGGGATCGGCTGGCCGATCACGGTCAGCGTGTTGTAGACCTTCTGGCCGTCGTCGGAGCCGTCATAGACGGAGAGCTCGAGCAGCGACTTGCCTTCGTTGGCCGCAGCGATGATGCGCTGGATCTGCTCGGTCGGGAATACGATCTTGCCGTCGAGGGTAAATGTCTTCGGCGCCGGCAGCTTCAGCTTGACGTTGATGTGGTCGCCGTCGCGCTCGGCCGAGCCGTCGACGCGGCCCGCATCCGCCTCGTTCATCCGCGTCTCGATGTTGAAGCGGTAGCTCTTGCCGGCAGCGTCCTCCCAGGAATTGGAGCGGAGGTCACTCAGCGTGACCTTACCCTCGCCGCTGTCGAGCTCGGAGACCTGGCGGAATTCCGAGGTATAGCCCTCGCAGGCATTCCCCGTGAAATTGTAGAGGATGCGGCCGCGGGCACTGTTGACCGAGTTGGAGCGCGATTTCACGAGGCTGAGGTCATAAAGCGCCTGGTGCGCGAGGAATGGACCGTTGGCGGCCTGCGCCCCGCCGCCAAGGCCGACAGTGGCCGCCGCGAGCGCCATCACACCGAGCGAAGTCCGGAAAAGGTGCACCATGTCTATTCCCTGGGGAAGCGCAGATTCGACATTTTAATGACCGATCCATTGCGTCGCAACTGAGGCCGTTTCACGTAAAGTTGCGGCTCCCGCGTTGAACCTCCCCTGCCTCAACAAAATGCAGTCCCTCCGGTTGCTTGCATGTGGCGGCACGATGAGCGAAACAGGGCCGCCGGCCTCCAGAGGCGTCGGGGCAGATGAATTCTTGGACAACGAGGTCGAACATGGCTGGCACAGTCGAGCAGAAACTGGCGGAACAAGGCATCAAGCTGCATGAAGCCCCCACTCCCGTCGCCAACTATGTCCCGTTCGTGCGCACCGGCAATTTGCTGTTCGTCTCCGGCCAGGTCTGCTTCGATCCTGCCGGCAAGCTGATCGCCAAGGGCAAGCTGGGTGCCGGCGTCTCGATCGAAGACGGCGCTGCGGCCGCCCGCGGCTGCGCGGTGAACCTGCTGGCCCAGGTCAAGGCCGCGCTCGGCGACCTCGACAAGGTCGTGCGCGTGGTCCGCCTCGGCGGCTTCATCAACTCGGCGCCCGACTTCCTGGACGGGCCCAAGGTGCTGAACGGTGCCTCCGACCTGATGGTCGCGGCCTTCGGTGACAAGGGCCGCCATGCCCGGACCACCGTCGGGGTCGCCTCGCTGCCTGCCGACGCGGCGGTCGAGGTCGATGGCGTGTTCGAGGTCGCCTGACACGAATGCGCGCTCCGGATTGGCTGATAGCCCGGCCGGTCGCCCATCGCGGCCTGCATGACATTTCGCGCGGCATCGTGGAAAACATGCCGGGGGCGGTCCAGGCCGCAATCGCAGGCAATTTTTCGATCGAGGTCGATATCCAGCTCTCCGCCGACGGTGAGGCCATGGTGCATCACGACCATGCGCTCGGCCGCCTCACCGAGGCCACCGGAGAGGTGATCGAGAAGACCGCGGCCGAGCTGAAAGCCATCAAGTTCAAGGACACGCCTGAGCGGATGATGTCGCTCGGCGACCTCTGCGCCCTGGTCGCCGGCCGGGTACCGCTGGTGATTGAGGTGAAGAGCCATTTTGGCGGCGACCGCAAGCTGGTGAAGCGGATGGCCGAGGTGCTGGCGTCCTATGACGGTCCCGCCGTCGGCATGTCCTTCGATCCCGACCAAGTGCTGGCGCTACGCGAGCTGCTGCCCTCCCGCCCGCGCGGCATCGTCGCGCAGCGGACCTATGAGGACGAGTACTGGGCCAAGCTGACCCAGGCGCAGCGCGACAGCATGCTGTACCTGCGTCACGGCTTCCAGACCCAGCCCCACTTCGTGGCGTTCAAAGTCGACCATCTGCCGGCCCCCGCCCCCTGGATTGCCCGCAACGTCTTCGGCTGCGCCCTGCTCGGCTGGACCGTGCGCACGCCGGAGCAGCGGACGCGGGTCGGTCAATATGCGGATCAGATGATCTTCGAGGGGTTCGTGCCGTAGGGTACGGCATGCGAACGCGCTCGTGTCCCGGACAAGCTGCAACGCTCCAAGCGTTGCGGCGCAGAGCCGGGACCCATCCCCCCGCGAACGTGCTGCCACATGGGCCCCGGCTCTGCAGCGCCCCGCTGAAGGAGCGCTGCGCTGCGTCCGGGGCATGAGAGAGGCGTTCCCTACCCTTGAAGTCGGTGCTGCAATGCACGATCTTGGGGACGATGGCATCATCCGAAATCACGCTCGAGGCTGTACCTTCGATTGGCGAAGTGGCACCGGAGGATTGGGACGCCTGCGCCAATCCCGGCAAGGCTTGCAATGGGAATGGCACGGGAACCTCATCCGCCCTTCCAGGCGATTCCGCCGGTCTCTTAAAGTCGGCCTATAACCCGTTCGTCTCACACGCATTTCTCTCCGCCGCTGAGAAATCGGGCTCAGCGACGATCCGCACCGGCTGGGGACCGCGGCATCTCGTGGCCAAGCTTGGCGGTCGCGTCGCCGGCGTAGTGCCCTGCTATCTCAAGTCGCACTCGCAGGGCGAATATGTCTTCGACCGCGGCTGGGCGGACGCCTATGAGCGCGCCGGCGGGCGCTACTATCCGAAGCTCCAGGTCTCGGTTCCGTTCACCCCGGCCACAGGACCGCGTCTGCTGGTCCGCGACGGTGTCGACCACGGGCGGATCACCGAGGCCCTGGCGAGCGGGCTGGTGGCGCTGTGCGGGGTCAGCAAGGCCTCCTCGGTGCACGTCACCTTCGCCCGCGAGGCCGAATGGAAGCTGCTCGCCAAGCACGGCTTCCTCCAGCGCACCGACCAGCAGTTCCACTGGCACAATGATGGCTTTGCCAGCTTCGATGACTTTCTGGCGACGCTGAACTCGCGCCACCGCAAGTCGATCAAGCGCGAGCGACGCGATGCGCTCGCCGCCGGCATCACCATCCACTGGCTCACGGGCAAAGACATCACCGAGGATGCCTGGGACGCGTTCTTTGAATTCTACATGGAGACCGGCTCGCGCAAATGGGGCCGGCCGTATCTGACGCGCGAGTTCTTCTCGCTGATCGGCGAGACAATGAGCGAGGACGTGCTGCTGGTGATGGCCCGCCGCAACAATCGCTGGATCGCGGGCGCGATCAACTTCATCGGCTCAGACACGCTGTTCGGCCGCAACTGGGGCGCGGTCGAGCATCATCCGTTCCTGCATTTCGAGGTCTGCTACTATCAGGCGATCGATTTCGCCATCAAGCGCGGCCTCCGGCACGTCGAGGCCGGCGCGCAGGGCGAGCACAAGATCGCACGCGGCTACCTGCCGAAGACGACCTATTCCGCCCACTTCATCGCCGATCCGGGCCTGCGGCGCGCCATCGACGACTACCTCAAGCGCGAGCGCGCCTATGTTGCGGAAGCCGGACGCGAGCTCGCCGAGCTCGGCCCGTTCCGCAAAGGCGCCGACGAGGCGCCTTGACGCCTCGCCGTTGCTGGTGACAGTAAGCGCAAAATCTCGAGGAGCCGCCGAGGAGCTAGCATGACCGCCTACGACACCAACAACATCTTCGCAAAGATCCTGCGCGGCGAGCTGCCCTGCTACAAGGTGTACGAGGACGAGCACGTCTTCGCCTTTCTCGACATCATGCCGCGCGTGCCTGGCCACACGCTAGTGATCCCGAAGACCCCTGCCCGCAACATCCTCGACATCAGACCGGACGACTTCGCCCATGTCGCCCGCGGCGCGCACAAGATCGCGGCGGCCGCGATGAAGGCGTTCGAGGCCGACGGAATCACCGTGCAGCAGTTCAACGAGCCCGCCGGCGGACAAGTGGTGTTTCATCTCCACATGCACGTGATGCCGCGCCACGACGCCGTCGCGATGCTGCCGCCCGCAAGCCGCAAGGAAGACGCCAAGGTGCTGGAACAGCACGCGGCCAAGCTGATGGCGGCGTTGAAGGCGGGGTAGATCTCTCCGCTCGTCATTCCGGGGCGCGCCCCGTAGCCCGGATGGAGCGAAGCGCAATCCGGGACTGTCCCCGCATTCCGCTTCGCTCCATGCGGGCTACGATGGCTCCTCCTCGTCATTGCGAGCGAAGCGAAGCAATCCAGACTGCTTCCGCGGAGACGGTGGATTGCTTCGTCGCAAGGGCTCCTCGCAATGACGGAGGAGAGAATTCACTCCGTTTCGAAATCGCCCTTCTGCGGCGCCGCCAAGGGCGTGAACTCGCAACGGTCCGGCTTGATGTCGATCAGCGGCGTGTTGTCGAGGCAGTCGAGTCCGCGCACCAGGATCGCATTGCCCTCGATGCCGACCAGCTTCACGATCGAGGAGCCGATCGGATTGGGCCGCACCGGTGAGCGTAGCGAGAAGGTGCCGCGGGTCTTCTCGTTGTTCTTTGGGCTCTGCAGGATGATGTCGCGGCGCGACTTGTCGAGCCAGTAGAGCACTTCGAGGTTGCTGTAGAAATCGACGCCCTTGATGGCCGGCACGAACGGCTCGAATATTTCGAGCCGGCACACCGGGCCGTCGTGACGTCCCTGCCGCGGCGTCTCCAGCCGCGACGTCCAGGGCGTGCGGATGCGGCCGATGAAGACGAGGCCGGCATCCTCTGCGGGCGGCAGTTCGATGGCGACCTCGCCCTCGCGGAGCTCCTGTTCGCGAACCATATTTCCTGTTCCTTGCTATTCGCCGGCGGTTTTAGCCCAACCACCACTTGCCGGCCAGCATGAAGAGTTCGCCCGTGACCACGCCCGCGAAGATCGAGCGGCGGGTCAGCAGGAAGACGACGAGCCCCGCTCCCACCGCGCCATAGCGCAAGATATCCGGCACGCTGGCAAGCGCCCCTGGCGGCTCGACCACGATCTGGGCGATGACGCCGGCCAGGATCGCGGTCGCGACCGCCCGCACCCAGACCAGCAACTCGGAGCCCTCGTCGATGCCGCCGCCGAACCACAGGCCCAGCATGCGCCAGATCTGGTTGGGAACGACGCCGGCGACGAAGAGCACGGCGAGCGCATGCCAGTCGCCGATGAGCTGCGAAAAGCTCATGCGCGCACCTCCCGCCACCAATGCACGCCATAGGCGATCGTGCCAGCCACGACACCGCTGACCAGGATGTCGAGGCCCGAGTTCATTTTCGCCGCCAGCGGATAGAGCAAGATTCCGAGCGTCAATGCGACGACATCAGCGACCTCGCGGCTATTGCGTGCGGTCGAGAACAGGAAAGACAGCGGGGTCAGCAGCAGAATCGCCGCGCCAAGCGTCTGCGTCAGGTTGGCGGCGAGGAAATAACCAACCGTGTTGGCGCAGAGGCACACCGAGACCAAGCCACAGCCGAGCCCGTGGACGAAGGCGATCCGCCGCTCGCGCGGCACAAGCGGCAGGAAGCGGTGGCATTCGACCCACAGTGTCACCGCGGTGAGATGCGTGGCGAAGATCAGCTCGCGCCGTTTCGTCGTCGGCGTGCGCATCAAGGGCAACACCGAGACCACCATCGGAAACAGGCGGATGGCACTAACGGTGACCGCGATCGCCGACTGGATGATGGTGGCACCCGAGCCAAGCGTGGTGATCAGGATAATCTGCGCAGGACCCGCCCAGACGAACAACGTCGAGGCGAGCGCCCAGAGCAGGCTGAAATGGGTGTCGTGGGCGAGCGCACCGATGCCCAGATAGGTCACGAACAGCACGATGGTGAGGATCGTCTGCGTGATCGAGCGCAGCCCCCACGCAAAGGCGCGCCAGGGGCTTTGCCATTGAGGTGAATCGAGCGGAGGAAGCGCCACGGGAGGTTTGGTCGAGGAGAGGAATCGTGCCTCATAACGGGCGATACGGCGACGCACGTCAAGAAAGCCCGCGGCGGGGCTGGCATGCGCACGTGGCGCGGGGCACCCGCCGACGTCATTCCGGGGCGCGACAAAGTCGCGAGCCCGGAATCCATTTCACCACGATCTCTGCGGCCCGATGGATTCCGGGCTCGCGCCAAGAGGCGCGCCCCGGAATGACAAGCCCTACCCACTCACACCGCGGTTCTTCAGCACGAAGCACGCACCGCCCGCTTTGCGGATACGATTGCACAGATCATCCGCCTCGGCGCGCGTGTCGGCACCGATGCGCACCTGATAGAAGGCGCGTGTGCCGCGGCTGCGCATCACTGAGCTCAGCAAGCTCGGATCGCGGTCGCCGATCACCGCGCTCAGCCGCGTGACCGCGCGGGAATACATCGCCAGCGCCCTGTTGCGGTCGAAGCCGGCGGCGAGCTGCACGCCCCAGACCTTTGCGGCGGCAAGCTCGACATGCTGCTCGAGTTCGGTCACGAACGGGTTGGGCGCACGCTTGAGCAACGCCATGAGATCGCGGCAGCTCGTCGGCGGTGAACTCGGCGGGCCCTTGCCGGTGCTGCCTGCCTTGGCCCAGGCATCGACGCTCGTGCCAGTGATGGCGAAGACGTAGTTGCGGGTCTGCTCCGGCATCGGTCCCGTGCCGGCGAGCCATTCCTGCACCCTGCGCGGACCTGCGTTGTAGGCGGCCGCCGCGAGGCCGAGATTACCGAACTGGTTGCGCAGCTCGTTCAAGAACTCCGCCGACTTCGGCAATGCCTGCACCGGATTGAACGGATTGAGCAGCCCGCGCTCGCTTGCAGTGCCCGGCATGAACTGCGCGATCCCTTGTGCGTGCTCGCCGTTGCGGGTCACCGGTCCGACCGCATCGGACTGGAAGCGGCTTTCCTGCCAGATCACGCGGGCGAAAAACTCCAGCGGCAGATTGGCCTCGCGCGCCGCCGCCTCGATGATCAGGCAGAGCGACTCCCGCGTGTCGCTCTCGCGGGCGTCCTTCGGTTTCTCCGCCGGCTTCGCGGGTTCCTCGGCATTCGGAGGCACGACGGGCGGAGGCGCCTCCTCCGCCAGCGCCGGCGACAGCACGAGGGCCTGGCACAAGACAGCGATAACCCGAGCTATTCGCATGGCATTGACGCTATCGGACAATTCGGACCTTGACTTGGAACCCCAGCCAACTAGCAACGAGCGGCAGTATCAACGCAGGTCCCGCTCCGATGGTGACAATCTTTTTTGATCTCGACGGCACGCTGACCAACCCGAAGCCCGGGATCACCCGCTCGATCCAGTACGCGCTGGAACGGCTCGGCGTTTCGGTGCCGAGCGAGGACGAACTGACCTGGTGCATCGGCCCTCCGCTGCATGCCAGCCTCAAGAGGCTCACCGGGACCGATGAACTCGCTGACCGCGCGCTCCTGCTCTATCGCGAGCGCTTCAGCGACATCGGCCTGTTCGAGAACGAGGCTTACAGCGGAATTACGGACACATTGTCGACGCTCGCAGCGACACGTCAGCGCATGTTCGTGGCGACCAGCAAGCCTGCGGTCTACGCCACGCGCATCGTCGATCATTTCGGCCTGAAACCGTATTTCGAACGCGTGTTCGGCTCCGAGCTCGACGGCACCCGCGTCGACAAGCGCGACCTGCTCCGCTACGCGCTCGATCAGGCCAGGGTCGATCCGCATCACGCCATCATGATCGGCGATCGCAGTCATGACGTGGTCGGTGCCCGCACCAACGGCATGACCGCCATCGGCGTGCTCTACGGCTATGGCAGCGAGGCCGAGCTAAAGGAGGCCGGCGCGCACCACATCTGCGCCGCACATCCCGAGCTGCTCGGCCATTGCGTGACCTAGCCTGTCAGGCGCCGACAGTCTCCACCGCTGCCAGCATTCCCGTCTTTGGATGGCAGTTCAGGTATTCGAAGAACTGTTCGTCGGCAGCGGCCACCGTCACCTCGTGATAGAGCCGCAGCTTGGCTGACGGCCCGAGCGTCGACAGATATTTCATCGCCGCACCGAAGATCTTGACATGGGTCGGATGCGACTCCGCCCAGCGTTCGAGCGCAGCGAGACTCTTCCACCAGCTCTGGCCATAGGACTTTTCGCTGACGCTGCCGTCAGCCGCGAGCACGCGCATGTAGCGGTTGGCGTAGCAGCCGATGCCGAGGCCGTCGTCGCGCAGGAAATCCATGCCCTCGCGCAGCACCGGCTCGACGTCGTCGAGATAGAGCTTGCGCTCGGACGCTTCGGTATCGCTCCAGTCCTGCCCGGAGCGGATCAGGCAGAGATTGTCGTGCGCCACGACGCGCAGCCGCGCGCCGTCGCGGATCAGCTCCGGTGCGCCGCCGGGCGTCATGGCGTCGGTCTGAGACAGCGGGATGCGGTCGCGCATGCCGCCCCAATAAGCGTGCTCCTGCACCTCGCCGCTCATGCCGCCGGCGATTGCGGCTACACCCTCGGGCCGGTCAGGCGAGGAGAACAGCGTCTCGTGCCGCGCCACAATGGGCCGCAGCACCTCGATGAAGGTGCCGATTCCGTCTCGCTGTCGTCCGGTCCAGGCCTCTCGCGCCGGTGCGAACCAGGCATCGAAGCGCGCAATGTCGTCCCAATAAGCGACCGAGACGACGTTCTCATGGCCGAACCGATCGACATAATGCGCGCGGTCCCAATGTGATGGACCGTTCTCCGCAGCGAAGAGCCCTGCGATTTCTTTCAACGCACCCGTCGCTGCCGGCGCCTCACCGCGATATTGCACGCCGAAATAGGCCATCACGACGCGGCTGACGGCAGGCTTGTAGCGCGCCACGAACGACGGATATGGCGGCTGGTAATCGTCCGGCACGCGCTTGTGGCGCGTGCGCGGGGCCTCGAGATGCAGAGGTATTGCGGATTCCATGATCGTGCCCTCCCCTCGACGCCGACGATCAGCTCGCCGCCGCGGCGATGTCCTTCGGCTCGACGGTGTCAACCGGCAGCGCAAACTGCTCGACCCGCTTGTTCGGCTTGTTGTTGAGCAGGAGCCGCGTCACGTCGGGCCGCGAATAGTGCCCGGCGGGATCGGCCGCGTTCTTGGCGATGCCGATGGCGCCGAGGTCGATCTCGGCAATCAGGAGGCCCTCCTGGTCCGGCGCCAGCTTCTCGCCGATCTGGCTGCCGTCGGGGCCGTAGATCGCGGCAAAGCCGCCGCCGGCATGCAGCAGCGCATGCTTGTCGGGCCGGTCGCAAAGTTCGTCGATCATTCCTTGCGACACCGTCGCGCAAGGCGCCAGCACGAAGCAGGAGCCTTCCACCGCATAGACGCGCGAAGCCGCATTGTTCACCTCGGCCCCGAGCGCCGGCGCAAAGGGATCGTAGAGCGAGAAGCTCGGCCAGGCCGCGACGTGCACCTGTTCGTTCTGGGCGTACATCGCGTATTTCGACAGCGGCTGGAGATGCTCCCAGCAGCACAGCGCGCCGAGACGGCCGATGTCGGGTCTGGCATGCACGGCGAGGTCGCTGCCATCTCCTTCGCCATAGACCGTGCGCTCGGCATGGGTCGGCCGCAGCTTGCGGCGCTTTGCGATGGTCTCGCCGTCGGGTCCGATCAGCCATTGCGCCAGATAGAGGCTGCCACCGTCGCGTTCGGACAGGCCGATCACGGCGGTGAGCTTTGCCTTGCGCACGGCCTCGCGCAGCTTTTCGGCCTGCGGGCTGTCATAGGACAGTGAATTGTCGAAATAGCGCTGCACGAAGCCGCGGCCGATCGCCCAGGCCGGCGAGTCCATCCAGATATGCCAGGGGTAACCGGGGATGAACGCCTCGGGAAACGCGATCAGCTTGGCGCCCTTCTCCGCGGCCTCCCTGATCAGCGCGATCGACTTGTCGATCGAGGCGTCGAGGTCGAGCCAGGCCGGCGCCGCCTGCACCACTGCTACCTTATATCTCGGATGTTCGATGCCCATTCCCGCCTCCATTGCCGGTTGATCGGAAGCCACGTCCGATGCAGTCTATTGAGCCAAGCCGGGCGGCCGGGCGCTCGACCACGGCGGAACAAAAACTCGACTGGACGCGGCCACCGACCGGTGTGGGATTTGCCTCCGGGCAGGCTGGATCCGCCAACAGACGATTTTGCAGGATGTGAGAGGGAGGCTCCTCAGATGCCAGTCCAGTTCACGACGGACGGCAGCCCCGGCTACCGGCGGCTTGCTCTCTGGCAGGACATCGTCTGCGACGTCTTCGTCGGGCTCGACTGCAAGTCGGACCTCGGCAGCGCCTTTCACGGCTCGGTCACGCAGGCTTCGCTCGGCAGGGCCGTGTGCTCCGAGGTCTGCTCCGAGCGCCAGCACGTATTCCGCACGCCCTCGCGCATCGCGCGCTCTGATCAGGATTTCGTCCTGGTCGCGCTCGGCAATCGCGGCGACGGCGGCGTGGTGCAGGATGGCCGCGAGACCGTGATCCATCCCGGCGAGTTCGCTCTGTATGACACCACGCGGCCCTATGAGCTGAAGTTCAACCACAGCTTCACGCAGACCATCTTCAAGGTGCCGCGTGAGATGCTGCAGCGCCGGCTCGGCGGCACCGAGGCGCTGACCGCGATCGCTTTCGGCGCTGACGCACCGCTCGAACGGCTCACCTATGATTTTATTATCAGGCTCTGCCAGAGCGCGGACCGGTTGGATCCGAACAATGCGGTCGCGCTGTCGGAGCAGGCAGTCGATCTCCTTGCGATGGCGCTGGGCGAACGGCTCGGCAAGACATCGCTGCCATCCTCGACCCATCGCTCCGCCCTGCTCTACCGGCTGAAAGCGCACATCCGCGCGCATCTCGCCGATCCCGAGCTCTCGCTCGCGGAGACCGCGGCCGCGCTCGGCATCTCGCCGCGCTACGTCAACGATCTCCTCGCGGACGAGGACATCTCGTTCCAGCGCCACGTTCTGGCCGAACGTCTCGCCCAATGCCGACGCGACCTCGCCTCGCCCGTGCTCGCCCATCGCCACATCAGCGAGATCGCCTTCGCCTGGGGTTTCAACGACCTCTCGCATTTCGGCCGTGTCTTCCGCGAGCATTTCGGGATGTCGCCGCGCGACTTCCGGCAGAGCCAGTTGCGGCACTGACGTCCCTTGCAATCAGCTATCAGCTCGAGCCTTCGCTTCCAGCGAAGGCCATGCTCGCCAATTCCAAATTGTCTTGCCTCGTGACCTGCATCAAGCTGGCACGCATGAGGACTCACGCCACCATAAGCGGAACGGAGCTGTTGCTGGGTGTGATCGCGATCCGGCTCGCAGTGCTTGTCCTGGTGGGCTGGAGCCTGACGCTGCTGCCGCGGCAAACGCGCGACAGCGAACCCGCGTGCTTGCCCTCACCTGCAACAAGGCTCGAAGCTCAATCTTTGGTGAAGACACCCGGCTCGCGCGTTGCCGATGCAGCGTTCGACGACATGCGCCTGCACGACTAGGCCATTCCCAAACAAGGCCGGTATGTGAGCGCGTGATAGGACGCGGCGCCTGCTTGCACTATCCTCGCCACCAGGCCGCAGTGATCAATCAGCGACCAGCCGAGGAGCATATCGATGGAATACCGACGCTTGGGCCGGTCAGGCCTCATGGTGCCTGCCTTGAGTCTTGGGACCGGCACCTTCGGCGGCGTCGGCCGCCTCGCCGCGTGGGGCACGACGGACGCGACCGAAGCGCGGCGGCTTCTCGATATCTGCCTCGATGCCGGCGTGTCGATGTTCGATACCGCGAATGTCTATTCGCTCGGCGAATCCGAGCGCGTTCTCGGCGAAGCCATCAAGGGACGCCGCGACAAGGTCCTGGTCTCGACCAAGGCAAGCTTCCGCTTCGGCGACGGGGCCAACGACATCGGATCATCACGCCAGCATCTGCTCGCGGCCATCGACGGTTCGCTGAGCCGGCTCGGCACCGACTACATCGACCTATTCCAACTCCATGGATTCGACGCCTTCACCCCACCTGAAGAGGTGCTCGCGACCCTGGACGTGCTCGTGCGCGCCGGCAAGATCCGCTACATCGGCGTCTCGAATTTTTCGGGCTGGCACCTGATGAAGTCGCTCGCCGTCGCCGACAAGCATGGCTTCCCGCGCTACGTCGCCAACCAGACCTATTATTCACTAATCGGTCGCGACTACGAGTGGGAGCTGATGCCGCTCGGTCTCGACCAGGGCTTAGGTGCCGTGGTCTGGTCGCCACTCGGATGGGGCCGCCTCACCGGCAAGATCCGCCGGGGTCAGCCCAAGCCGGACGTCAGCCGCCTGCCCCAGACCGCCGAGTTCGGCCCGCCCGTGCCGGACGAGCACGTCTATCGGGTCGTCGATGCCATCGACGGGGTCGCGAAGGAGACGGGCAAGAGCGTCTCGCAGATCGCGCTCAACTGGCTGCTGCAGCGTCCGACCGTCTCGACCCTGATCATCGGCGCGCGCAACGAGACGCAGCTGCGCGAAAATCTCGGCGCGGTCGGCTGGTCGCTGACCAAGGACCAGGTCGCAAAGCTCGATGCCGCGAGCAAGGTGACGCTGCCCTATCCCTATTGGCACCAGCGCACGACATTCACCGACCGCAATCCGCCGGCGGTGTAGAAGCCGGCCAATTGCCATGACTGCGCGCTGTTGAGCTTTCGTGAAAGCGCGTTCCGACCCCTGTCTTTTCATGGCGGAAGCCCTGCTCCGGCGGGGGAACTGTCGGTGTCCTGACGGGTTGCTGTCGATCGGGCAATTTCCTATTCGGAGATGAATTACGGCTCGAATCAACCGCGCCTCCATCATGTCGTCCGCCCCGATCGAGCATGCCGACGGCCTGCCGCAGCCACAACGCAACCAGGCGGTGCTGACCATTGCGCTCGGCATCATCATGGCGGTGGTCGACAGCGCCATCGCCAACGTGGCGCTGCCGACGATTGCAGCCGACCTTGATGCGAGCCCGGCCTTCTCGATCTGGATCGTCAACGGCTACCAGCTCGCGATCACGATCTCGCTGCTGCCGCTGGCTTCGCTCGGCGAGATCGTCGGCTATCGTCGCGTCTATCTGGTCGGGCTCGCGCTGTTCACGCTCGCATCCGCGTTGTGCGCGCTGGCACATACGCTGCCGCTATTGACGATCGCGCGCATCATCCAGGGCTTTGGCGCGGCCGGCATCATGAGCGTCAACGCGGCACTGGTGCGTTTCACCTATCCGCGCAGCCAGCTCGGCCGCGGCATCGGGCTCAACGCGCTCGTGGTCGCCTTCTCGGCCGCGGTCGGACCGACGCTCGCCGCCGGCATCCTCGCGGTCGGAAGCTGGCCCTGGCTGTTCGCCATCAACGTGCCGCTCGGTGCGGCGACATTGCTGATCGGCTTGCGCAGCCTGCCGCACACCAAGCGAGCGAGCCGTTCCTTCGATTGGCAGAGCGCGGGGCTATCGGCGATCACGTTCGGCGTCGGCATCGCCGCCGTCGATAGCGTCGGTCATGGGGAGGCCGCGATCACCTGCCTCGTGCAGTTCGCCATCGCCATCATCGCCGGCGCGCTGCTGATCTATCGCGAAACCCACATGACCTCGCCGCTCTTGCCGGTCGACCTGTTACGCATCCCCGTGTTCGCGCTGTCGATTGCGACCTCGATCGCATCGTTCTGCGGGCAGATGCTGGCCTTCGTCGCCATCCCCTTCTATCTCCAGAGCCGCTTCGGCTATTCGGCCGTGCATATGGGCCTCTTGATCACACCCTGGCCGATCGCGGTGGCTTTCGCGGCGCCCCTCGCCGGCCGCCTGGTCGAGCATTATCCGGCCGGCCTGCTCGGCGGCATCGGGCTCACGCTGTTCGCCTGCGGCCTCGGTGCGCTCGCCTTCCTGCCCGCTAGCCCGACGCCGTTCGACGTGATCTGGCGCATGGCACTGGCCGGCGCCGGCTTCGGCCTGTTCCAGACCCCCAACAACCGCACCATGATTGCGGCGGCCCCGCGCGAGCGCGCCGGCGGCGCCAGCGGCATGCTGGGCACGGCACGCCTGCTCGGCCAGACCACCGGCGCGGCGCTGGTGGCGCTGTTGCTCGGCCGCTATCCGATCGACGGAACCCGATTGGCCCTGCTCGCCGGTGTCGGCTTTGCACTCTGCGGCGCGGTGCTGAGCATGCTACGGTTGTCGCCCGCGGGCGCGCGCGGCGCCGAGCACGTTCGCGTGCAGGACGATCAGCGCCTGCGGGGGGAATGAAGCCGCTACGGTGATGCGAGCAACAAAAAGGCCGGCTTTTCAGCCGGCCTTTTCAACTCATCGCGCGCAAGTCAGACCTTGACCAGCGGTCCTTTCGAGGTCGGCCCCTTGGAGCCGCCGGGACCGCCCGGCTTGGACTTGCCTGGAGGACGCTTGCGGGCGCCGGGCAGCTTCTCCTGCTTCGGCGTGACCGGGCCCTCGACGAACTCGAAGCCGATCTTCTCCTTGGTCTCGTCGGCCTCGTCCTTGACCAGAACCACGCGAACGTGGCCGCCGCCCTTCAGCTTGCCGAACAGCACCTCGTCCGCCAGCGGCTTCTTGATGTGCTCCTGGATCACGCGGGCCATGGGACGTGCGCCCATCTGCTCGTCATAGCCGTGCTGGATCAGCCAGGCCTTGGCCTCCTCGGACAGCTCGATGGTGACGTCGCGGTCGCCGAGTTGCGCCTCGAGCTGAAGCACGAACTTCTCCACGACCGTGCCAATCACCTCGACGCTGAGATGGCCGAACGAGACGATGGCATCGAGGCGATTGCGGAATTCCGGTGCGAACTGCCGGTTGATCGCCTCGTGATCGTCGCCTTCGCGCTTGGAGCGGGTGAACCCGAACGCCTGCTTGGCGAGATCCGCTGCGCCCGCATTGGTGGTCATGATCAGGATCACGTTGCGGAAGTTAACCTGCTTGCCGTTGTGGTCGGTCAGCCGGCCGTGATCCATGATCTGGAGCAACACGTTGTAGAGGTCTGGGTGCGCCTTCTCGATTTCGTCGAGCAGTACCACGCAATGCGGATGCTGGTCGACGCCATCGGTGAGCAGGCCGCCCTGGTCGAAGCCGACATAGCCGGGAGGCGCGCCGATCAGGCGCGACACGGTGTGACGCTCCATGTACTCCGACATGTCGAAGCGCAGGAGCTCGACGCCCAGCGCGGCCGCGAGTTGCTTGGCGACCTCGGTCTTGCCGACGCCGGTGGGTCCGGAGAACAGGTAGCAGCCGATCGGCTTCTCCGGCTCGCGCAGGCCGGCGCGTGCCAGCTTGATCGAGGCGGCGAGCGACTCGATCGCCTTGTCCTGGCCGAACACGGTGCGCTTCAGGGTCTGCTCGAGATGCTTGAGCACCTCGGCATCGTCCTTCGACACGCTCTTCGGCGGAATCCGCGCCATCGAGGCGATCGTGGTCTCGATCTCCTTGATGCCGATGGTCTTCTTGCGCTTGTTCTCGGAGACCAGCATCTGCGCCGCACCTGACTCGTCGATCACGTCGATCGCCTTGTCCGGCAGTTTGCGGTCGTGGATGTAGCGCGAGGAGAGCTGGACGGCGGCCTCGATCGCCTCGTTGGTATATTTCAGCCGGTGGTAGTCCTCGAAATACGGCTTGAGACCCTTGAGGATCGCGATGGCATCCTCGACCGTCGGCTCATTGATGTCGATCTTCTGGAAGCGCCGCACCAGCGCGCGGTCCTTCTCGAAGTGCTGACGATATTCCTTGTAGGTCGTCGAGCCCATGCAGCGGATCGTGCCTGAGGCCAGCGCTGGCTTGAGCAGGTTCGAGGCGTCCATCGCCCCACCCGACGTCGCGCCCGCACCGATCACAGTGTGGATCTCGTCGATGAACAGGATGGCGTTGGGATGCGCCTCGAGCTCCTTCAGCACCTGCTTCAGACGCTCTTCGAAGTCGCCACGATAGCGCGTGCCGGCAAGCAGCGTGCCCATGTCGAGCGAGAACACCGTCGCGGCCGCCAGCACCTCCGGCACCTCGCTGTCGACGATGCGCTTGGCGAGACCCTCCGCGATCGCGGTCTTGCCGACGCCGGCTTCGCCGACGAACAGCGGGTTGTTCTTCTGCCGGCGGCACAGCACCTGGATCGCGCGGTTGATCTCGGAATTGCGTCCGATCACCGGATCGATCTTGCCGTCGCGCGCCTTCTTGTTGAGGTTGACGCAATAGGTCTCGAGCGCCTCGCCCTTCTTCTTGGCGTCCTCGTTGCCCTTGGTCTCCGTCTCCTCGTCGACGCCGCGCACGGGCCGCGCCTCGGAGACGCCCGGCCGTTTGGCGATGCCGTGGCTGATGTAGTTGACCGCGTCATAGCGCGTCATGTCCTGCTCCTGCAGGAAATACGCGGCATGGCTCTCGCGCTCGGCGAAGATCGCGATCAGCACGTTGGCGCCGGTCACCTCTTCGCGACCGGACGATTGCACGTGGATCACCGCGCGCTGGATCACGCGCTGGAAACCGGCGGTCGGCTTGGCGTCGTCGGCGCCATCCGTCACCAGATTCTCGAATTCGGTTTCAAGATAGTTGACGAGGCTCGTGCGGAGCTTGTCGAGATCGACACTACAGGCGCGCATGACGGCGGCTGCATCGGAGTCATCGATCAAAGAGAGCAAAAGATGCTCGAGCGTCGCGTATTGGTGATGACGCTCGTTTGCGATCGCCAGCGCACGATGCAGGGATTGTTCAAGGCTTTGGGAAAAAGTCGGCATTCGCGTCCTCTATGGCCCCCACCATCATGATCGTCATCGCCCGGTCAGGCAACAACAACCTTTGTCACATATAGTTATACAAGATCGCGGCAAAAGACCGGTTCCGCGACTCTGGCGGCTGCACACCTCCGGTATTCTCGATTACGGTATTCTCGATGCAAAACCCGTTCCGATTTGGGCGGGATCGGCGCCGGCACAAAATTCCGTTGCTGCCGGCTGGAAGGGATGTCGCGCGCAGACCTCAGGCGACGATCACACCGCCACTACAAGGGAGCCGGCTTCAACGCGCCGTAAGGCGTCTTACTTCTTTTCCATCACGCATTGCAGCGGATGCTGGTGCTTGCGGGCGAAATCCATCACCTGTGTCACCTTGGTCTCCGCGATCTCGTAGGTGAACACGCCGCACTCCCCGATGCCGTGATGATGGACGTGCAGCATGATCTTGGTCGCCGCCTCGACGTCCTTCTGGAAGAACTTCTCCAGCACATGGACGACGAATTCCATCGGCGTGTAGTCGTCGTTCAGGATCAGCACACGATACAGGTTCGGCCGTTTGGTCTTCGGCTTGACCTTGGTGATGACCGACGTGTTCGGCCCGGAAGGGCCGCCCGAACGGTTCTCATCGTTGCTCATCCGGGGAGCGTAGGCGGCGGTGACCGCGGACAGGTCGAGTCTGGAAGTCAGTTGCGGCATGGCACAGGCGTTCAAATTCCCCACGGAAGCGAATGACGGTCTGCGGCGCAGCTCAGCACTTCGGAGCCTCGCACAGGCGCGCCGCCTTTCTGAATCGCCGCCTCCGACCGATCCGGTCCAAACCGGATCGGTCGATAGCAATATGGCCCTGCCCCCGGCTCGCCGCAAGCATGCAACGGTCCGGCCGATGCTGCCGCGGCGGTCCCGATTCCCGGCCCGGTGATCCTCACCAAGGTTAGTCAATCCGGACCGGTTTGACAAAATTTTCCGTGGCGCCCATTTGGAACGTGTTGACCAGGAACCCGACCGTCCCATGCGGCCGCGACGTTTCGCGCACGGCACATCTCCGGTTTTCTACGGTCCAATTTACCAAGGGCTCGAGTGCGTGGCGCGAGATCGGGCCGTGTCGCGTTCGACGTCTCCAGCTTTGCGACAACGGCAGGTCGGCAAGCGTCACGATCGATGCGGCACTCTGACGAATTCATCTCGCGCAAACAAAAAGCCCGGCTGATGCCGGGCTTTTTTCATTCCAGGACTTCCAGAAAGCGTTAGTTCGCAGCCGGGGTGAACTTCGACACGATGGTCTCGACCGGCTTGAACGCCTGCTTGGCGAGGTCGCTGTAGAGGCCGGCGATCTTCTGCGATTCAGCAACGAAGGTCTCGTAGGCGGAACGGGCGAAATCGGTCTGCGCTTCCATGGCCTTGTCCAGCGACTTCACGCCGGAGAGCTTCTCGACGAAGGACTTGGTGTCTTCGAACGACTTCTTGGTGTAGTCGCCATAAGCGCTCGCGATCGCCTGGAGGCCGTGCTGCACCGACGTCGCGGAGGCGACGCACTGCTCGAACTGCTCTTTCCCGTAGTTCTGAAAGTCTTCAACCTTGAACATGTCGGAATCCTTTTTCCCTGGCTCTCGTCGGGAAGCCCCGGCTCCCTGACTCTGCCCACAATTAGTGCAACGCACAAAAAAGTCAAGAATCTTGTGCGACGCACAAAACTAGATCCAAATCGCTGAGATTCCCGGGGTTTCCCGCAAGGGTTCCTTAAGCTTTTGGAAACCGCGGCCCCCTACCCTGATTCCCTGGACGTGTTCACTTCCGCAAGCGGTCAAAAGCCGTTTGAGAACATCACCTTAGCCAGAACAGCGGCTCAGGCCCAACGTTTCCCGCGGCGAACACCAGCGGAGGGACAGCCTGAGCAGGTAATGATCCCGGGTCCATTGGGCACAATTTCGCCTCACGAGCCGGTGATCAAGTCAGAAACGGGGACGGGGTTCCATGCTTCGTAACAACTTGTCTTCCTCGCGCTTGGCGCGGGTTGGCGTTTTCGGGCTGCTTACGGTCACCACCGCAGTCATCTTCACCACCGATGCTGCCGAAGCGCGGCGCCACCGGCGCCATTACGCGCACCACCGGGTGCAGCGCGATGTGTCCGAGAGCTCCAGCCCGAAATTCGCGTCCATCATCGTCGACGGCAATTCCGGCGCGGTGCTGCAGTCGACCAGCCCCGACGGACTGCGCCACCCCGCCTCGCTCACCAAGATCATGACGCTCTATTTGCTGTTCGAGCGCCTCGAGTCCGGCAAGCTGAAGCTCGACACCGAGATGCCGGTGTCTCAGCATGCCGCCGACCAGGATCCGACCAAGCTCAACCTCCGCCCTGGCCAGACCATCCGCGTCGAGGACGCGATCAAGGGCCTCGTGACGCGCTCCGCCAATGACGCCGCCGTGGTGATCGCGGAAGCGATCGGCGGCGACGAGGACGATTTCGCGCAGATGATGACGCGCAAGGCACGCTCGCTCGGCATGTCCAAGACGGTCTACCGCAACGCCTCGGGCCTGCCGAACGACGAGCAGGTAACGACGGCACGCGACCAGGCCACGCTCGGCCGCGCCATCCAGGAGCGCTTCCCGCGCTACTACCGCTACTTCGCGACTGCCTCGTTCAACTGGCGTGGACAGTCGATCCGGAACCACAATCACCTGCTCGGCAATGTCGAGGGCGTGGACGGCATCAAGACCGGCTACACCCGCGCCTCCGGCTTCAACCTCGTCAGCTCGATGCGCCGCGGCAATCGCCACCTGATCGGCGTTGTGCTCGGCGGCCGCAGCGGCGGCTCGCGCGATGCCATCATGCGCAATCTGCTCGCGGAGAATCTCGAGAAGGGCGCGACCACCCATACCGTCGTTGCCGTGACCGAGCGCAACGGCGCCGATGCCAATGCCGACGTCGCCGACGCATCCGATACCCCGGCACGCCCCGTGGCGCAGGTTCAGGCCGCGGCCGCCCCTGCTCCCGAGGCCGCCCCGTCCCGCCTTGCCGCGCGTCTGTCGACGCTGGCCGCTGCAACTGCCGCGATGCCGCCGTCTCAGCCGAAGCCCGAAGCCAGGCCGACTGAATCCAAGATCGAGCCGGCGCCGCTCACCAACGGCGTGATCTCGAGCCAGCCGCTGTCCATCATCCCCGGCTCGTCCGAGCCGATGAAGCCGGTGCGGGTCAAGACGGTGCAGGTCAAGGCCGGCGCCGTGAAGGTCGCCTCCGCCGCCCCGGCCCAGGTATCGCCGCCGGTCACGAACACCATTCCGTCCCGGTCCGACGTCGCGGAGACCTCCGGCGCCATCGTCGCCCGGGCCGATCTCATCAACAAGCCCGAGGTCGCGACCCAACCGGAGGCGCCGAAGGCCGAGATCGCCCGCACCGAGCTGCCGCGGCAGCCGGCGGGCTTCGGCACCGGCAACGGCATCCTAGGGGTGCTGCCGGCCGCAAGCGCCGCCGCGCCGGCCCCCGCCGCTCCGAAGCTTGCTTCCGCCGATCCGGCGCCGCAGCCGATCCAGATGAGCGCCACGACCAAGCCGGTCGTCACCCACAGCGGCTGGATCGTCCAGGTCGGCGCGCTCGAGAGCGAGACCGAAGCCCAGCACCGCATCGACGCCGCCCGCAGTTCGGCCCGCGGCCTGCTCAGCAAGGCCGATCCGTTCACCGAACCGGTCGTCGCGAAGGACAATCGCAAGCTCTACCGTGCCCGCTTCGCCGGGCTCGAGCGCGACCAGGCCGAAGCCGTCTGCCGTACCCTGAAGCGCGCCGAGATCTCCTGCATCACCGTGCGCAACTGATCTCCCCCATCCTCTTCCGAACAAATGCCCGCGCTCTTGCGCGGGCATTTTTGTTTTCGAACGTGCGGTGAGCAGAAGCCAGTTCCGCGACAACCTCTCGTCAAGGATTTACGGTTAAGATTTTCCTCAAGGGATCGACCACGCCGATAATGGCGGGCATCGGGCGACGGCAAACGGAGCAAGCGGAGCTCACGCGGTACGGGCGTTTGTGGCGTGGTGCCGGAGTTAGCCGTTATGCGTACGAAGCAGAGTATCCTTGGCCTCGTTTACACGGGCAGCGAGATACGTCGAGCCCCCCTGGTCGGGATGGAGTTTCTTCATCAGGGACTTGTGAGCCCTGCTGATGTCGTCGCGCCCCGCGCCCGGCTGCAAGCCAAGGATCTGATAGGCTTCCTCCGTCGTCATTTTGCCGCTCGTCGCCGTGCGGCGCTGCCGCCCTGCCGCATCGCGCTGCGCGTCCTGACGCCAAGCGGGAAACCGGCGGTCCAGATAGCTTTCAAGTAAGGCCACACTCTCGGCGTCGAACGCCGGCACCATCGCCAGCAGGCCGGCGAGATCAAACTCGCCGAGGTCGCGCCCGGCATGAGGTCCGGCAACGATCTGGCCCGTCAACTGGCCGGTGTCGTGGTCAAGCCGCATGTCCAGGAATTGCGAGCGCACCCGCGAGGCCTGTCCGGACGGGCGCGTCGCGCCGCCGCCGAACAGCCCTCCGACATTGCCGAAGCCGGCGTTGGCCAGGGGTGTCCAGCCGAGCAGCCCGGCGCCGAAGATTCCGAGCGGAATCGCGACGACCAATTCGCCCCGCAGACCCGTGAACGCTGCTGCCGCCAGCGCCACCACGCCGCCACCGAACTTGATGGCGCGCGCCAACGCCGCCGGATTGGCAGAGCGGAACGTCTGGAGCAGCAGATAGAGCGTGATAACAGCGACAGCGCCGGCAATCAGGGTCATGGCCGGAATAATATAGTCGCCCTCCCGGCAAAATGCATCGCGTCCACGGCCGCAGCGGGTCGCAGCCTGCTTGAAGCGTTACTTCATCTGTCCGATCAGCTTTGCTGCGCCGCTCGCGCTCTTCGCCAGTTGTAGCAGCGCTTCGCGGCCGCCGGCAGCGTAAGCCGCCGCTGCCCGCAACAGCTCGCGCAACTGCGCCGCCGCGCCCGGATCGAACCGGCACCAGGCACCGCCGGTCAGGCGCGCGATCTCGCGAAAGGTCCGCTCGGCCACCGCGTCATGACCTTCCTGAAACACGAACACGGGCACCTTGAGCATGCCGAGCTCGCCGGCCTTGGCGCAGAGTTCGTCGGCCTTCTCCTCCATGGCATCGCCGACGAAGACGACGGCCCGCACGCCGGAGGCGACCGCCTGGCGCCGGGCCTCGCTCAGCACCTTGCCAATCTGGGTGTCGCCGCCGCGGCAATCGATCTTGCTCATCAGCGTCGCAAGCCTGGCACTGTCGGAGATCCACGCCGTCGCGCGGCATTCGTTGAAGCCACGATAGTAGACGAGCCGGATGTCGAGACTGCCGAGCGCCGCGGTCTCGCGAAACATGTCGGCCTGGAGCGCGCAGGCCATGTCCCAGGTCGGCTGCCGGCTCATCGTCGCATCCAGCGCGAAGATCAGCCGCCCCTTCGCGCCGGGCGCATGCGGCGACAGCGCACGCGCCTTGGTGACGAAGGCGGCAATGTCCTCCGAGGTCGACGTCCCGGCCTGCGGCACCGCGCCGCCGGCCTTCGTCGAGACGGCATCACCGCGCGGCTTGATGGGTTCGCCCGACATCGCTGCTCAACCATGCGTGGGCGATTAATGTGGTGCGCACACAGAGCCCGGTCAATGTGCAAAGCCTCCGCGAGCTTACGCCGGCGGAGGCTTTGAAATCGGTGCCGATGATGAGGGAGGCGTCAGCTCTTGGCAGGCGCCATCAATGCGACCGGACCGGGCTCGAGAATCTTGGGCGGGGACGACTGCGTGTCGACTGGCGCAATCTCGCTGTCAGTCGCGCTCAGGAACTTGTCGAGCATGCCCTGGATGGAGTTCTTGGCGACGTCCGGACCGGTGTCCCGCATGTCATTATGCTGGAATTCGGTCTTCACGACCTGAATGCCCGCCTTCTCGCACTCCTCGTCCGTGGGGATCACGCCCGCATCGGTCTTGAACTGCGGATCGGTGGAGCGGAACGACAGGATCTTGAACTTGCCGGCAGTGACGAAGGGAACCCGCAGATTGTCGAGGGTGACAACCTTCTTGACCTCGTCCGGATACTGCTTGGCGAAATACATCGAGATGTCGCCGCCCATGGAATGACCGACCATGGTCACCTTGTCGTAGTCGGCGTTCGGCTGGACCTTCTTCATTTCCTGCATGGCAAGATGAATGTTGGCAACGCCGCGCAGGATCTGCGGCAGCCGGCCGACATAGAGCTCGCCCGGCTTGGTCACCATCGGAGGATCGGTCGGCAAATCATGCTGCGGGCTGACGACCATGTAGCCGCGCGCAGCGAAGATGTTGGCGAGGAAACCGTACTCGGTATTCTTGACCGTATTGCCGTGATTGATCACGGCGACCGGCAGCGTGATCATGCCGGCATTGGCCTGCATTTCCTTGTCGCGGCGCACCGCGATGTCGACCGGCACCGGGCGATTGTCGCGCGAAGTGTCGTAGAAGGTGACGGTCTCGTGCTTGATGGCCCACTTGCTCGCCGTGAAATAGGCGATGCCGCAGAGGGCACTGACTGAAACCAGAACGGCAATTCCACGCTTCATTTTTGTCCTCAGCCGGAGGCTCTTGCGGCCTGATCCCTGTTGAAAATCGTGTTCTTCCGGGGCTCTTCGTCCCCTTGTCGCCTATTCGCTAATATATGTCACAGCAGCGTGACAGGAAGGCTAAATATTGTGAACCGGCAGCCCTTTCATTGTGCGTCGCACACGTTTGTTGGGCACCCTGTCCTCATACGGCCACTTTAGGTGCAGGCCACTATCCGACGCAACCAGTGGCGATTGGGTTCGATTTCACAGGTAAGTGCAGGATGAAAACGGCGGAACGCGGGTTGAGTTCCCGCGACAAAGCGGCCGCTGAGTTTGACTGCAAGTAGCGATATACCGCTGCCTTAGGCGCCGAGGATGTCGTGGACCTCGAGCGGCTTGTCGACCTGGCTGAACCACTCGGCGCGGTTGGCGGCGCGGCGGCGGCCGCGCTCGTCGAGCGGCAGCTTGAGCTGGCGGAGCAGGCTCGTCACTTCCTCCCGGGCGGTGAGATGGCCGAGATTGGGGCGCATGCCGAGCGTCGCCTCGTCGATCTCGTCGAGGGCGGTCAGGCCGCGCGGGAAGAATTCGCGATAGACAACGCGTTCGGCGAAGCCGTCGACATAGCGGAAGCCGAGCCGCAGCGACAAATCCTTCAACCCCTCGGCGACAAGCTGCTTGTTGCGGGAGCCGAGCATGGACAGGCGGTTGCGCACGACGATCCAGTCGGTGGTCGCGCCGTCGAGCTGGCGGCGCTTGCGCCTGACATCGCGCACCATCTCGGCGTAATGGCTCTCCCCCGTGACCGCGTAGTTGGCGGGATCGACGGTGCCCAGCACGTCGAAGTCGAGGAAGCTGTCGTTGATCGGCGTCACCAGCGTGTCTGCCATCGAATGCGCCAGCCGCATCAGGTAGCTGTCGGTGCCGGGCGTATCGATGACTATGAAGTCGAAATTGCTTTCGACCGCCGAGACCGCCTCCATGAATTGCTGGAACTCGGAATTCTCGTTCTCGGCGATCTGCATGGTCTCGCCGAGCTTGATGCAGCGATGCACCGGCAGCTCGAGGTCGAGCTTGGTGCGGCGCGCCCAGGCGGAGCGGTTGCTGATGTAGCGCGTAAAGCTCTGCTGTCGGCAGTCGAGGTCGATGGTGGCGACGCGTTGGCCGGCCTTCAGAAGCGCAACCGCGATGTGCACGGCGGTGGTCGATTTGCCGGAGCCGCCCTTCTCGTTGCCGAGCACGACGACATGCGCCGAGCCGGATTGGCCTTGGCTAGCCTGCACAAGCATAGCGATCCTCAACACCCCTAACGAATATCTTCGAGTTGACCGCGTTTGCGGTCAAGTGAAATGCGTGACAGGTCATGCAAATTGCAGCGCGCCGTTCTTCATCATGAATCGCGACGCGAGCTTTCGTCTGTGATCCGCAAGTGTCGCGACGTCATGCGCAGACTTGCGCGGGATGCTGTGCCGCATCCGGATGCATGGCGTCCACGATCGCGGCTTGTTAAGGTTAGCCAGCCGGACGCCAGCCCTCACCCGCACTGATTCCCAACCCCGTCGAGTCCTGATGTCACCAAGCCCCTTGATCGTCCGCACGGTCCCCACCCTGCGGCGCGCCATCGACAATCTTCGCAAGCGAAAGGCCACGATCGCGCTGGTCCCAACCATGGGGGCGCTCCATGACGGGCATGTGTCGCTGGTTCGCCTCGCCAGGCGGCGCGCAAGCCGCGTCGTGGTGTCGATCTTCGTCAATCCGACTCAGTTCGCTCCGACGGAGGACTTTGGCGCTTATCCGCGAACCTGGAAGGCCGACATCGCCAAGCTCGCGGCCGAGGATGTCGATGTGGTCTGGCACCCCGGCGTCGAGGCCATGTATCCGGAAGGCTTCGCCACCCGCATCGTGCCGGAGGGGCCGGCGCTGGCCGGGCTCGAGGACCGCTTCCGGCCGCATTTCTTCGGCGGTGTCGCCACCGTCGTCGGCAAGCTGTTCACGCAATGCCGGCCCGACTTTGCAATCTTCGGCGAGAAGGACTTTCAGCCGTTGCGGGTGGTGACGCAGATGGCGCGGGATCTCGACCTCGGCGTCAAGGTCATCGGTTCCCGCACGGTGCGCGAGCGCGACGGGCTCGCGATGTCCTCGCGCAACGTCTATCTCTCAGCCGAGGAGCGGCAGATCGCAACCACGCTTTACCGCGCCATGAAGGAGAGCGCCGGGCGCATCCGTGCCGGCGAAGCGATCGCGCCCGCGATGGCGGGCGGCGCCGAGATGATCAAGGCGGCCGGTTTCGCGCTCGACTATTTCGAAGCCCGCCATGCCGCGACGCTGGCACCGGTCACCTCGCGCAAGGACGGCCCCCTGCGGATCCTGGTCGCGGCCAGGCTCGGCACGACCCGGCTGATCGACAATATCGCGGTTTAGAGCAGGCCGAGATCGCGCAGCTCGCGCCGCATCGGCTCCGGCATCGCCGCGATCGAGCCGGCGGCTGACTTGCCGAGATCGGCGGGCACATAATCATCGGTGAGATAGCGCCAGCCCTGGAACGGCCGCATCGGCCGCGGCGACACCGAGATCACCTTCGGCTGCATCACGATCCGGCAGCGTCCGATGCCGTCCTTGTCGCGGAACGGCTCGATGCCGATGATCTTCTCCCGCGCAGCGATCTCGCCCTTGATCACCCAATAGAGCGAGCCGCCCGCCAGGATCTCGGCGTCGCGCTTGGGCACCATGCGGGTGATGTGGATGTGACGTTGCGGCAGCCCCTTCTTCTTGGCGGCCTGCATCCGTTCGGCGACCCACTCCTTCAATTCCTTGACGGAGTCGCAGCCGACGGCGAGCTTGATCAGATGTAGCGGCATGCCCCAGCATTAGCCGGGCAGCCGCGCATTTGGAATGCCGATCTACTCGTTATCCGCAGCCGCGGGCGCAGCCGCCGAGGCAGGCGGCGGCGCGAGCGGAACCGGCGCGGTAGCTGGGGCACGCGCAGCCTTCGGCGCCGGCGGCTTCTTGGCGGCGGGGGCCGCGGGAACTGCGGCCTGCGCCGAGGTCGCGGCCGGCGCGCGCGGCGCGGGCGCTGCTGCCGCGTTTGCAGCCGGTGCCGCCGGGCGCGTCGTCGCCGTGGGCTCCGGATTCATGATGCTGACCGGCGGCGTCGACGAGGCGCTCGGGAACTCGGCATTGGTCGGCTTGCCTGTCGGCATCGACGGCGGCAAGCCGGCAAGCGCGGCGCTGGCCGGCATTGCCGGCGCGTTCCAGGTCGGCGCATAGCGCGCGACCAGCGTGTCGTAGAGATGGGAATTCATGTTGGCGGCGACCTGCTGCTGGTCGGTCAGCGAGCGGAACGCAGCGCAATCGAACTCCGTGCAGCCGTCGCGCGCGACCAGCACATGCGCAACGAGGCCGTAGCGATCACGCTCCAGCGATTTGCGCAGCACCTTCATGTCCAGCGTCAGGCTCCTCTCGGCCGTGGCGACCTCGCCGAGCGCGGTCAGCCGGTCGATCCTGGCGGCGGTGTAGGAGACGGCCGCAGCGGCTGTATCAGGCGCGCCGAACAGCGCCTTCTCGCAGCCAACGGCCACGGCATCGCCGGCGAGATCGTCGAGACAGGACAGCGCCGGCAAGCTCGCTGTCACCGTTCCTTGCGCGCGCACCTCGGCCGGGGTGGCCTGCCCCTCAGGACCATAGACGCGCACGGTGGCCGCTCCGGCGATCGCGATGGATAGCAGCGTAATCACGGTCAGCGCGCCGTTGGCCACGGACCGGTCGGCGCGCGGCAGCGCGATCAGCAGGATCAGCCCGAAGAATCCGGCAGCCGCCAGCGTCGTCCACATCGGGAAGGCCGGCGAGTGCCAGATTTGGTCGAGCGAAGTGGCCCATGCCCAGTTCATGCGCGACGTCCCCTCACGCGAGCAAAGAGCGGATGGTCAAAGCGAGCACCGCGAGTCGGCAACTGCCCCCACTCACCTTGGGAAGGTGAAGCGGGCCTTTTGACGGCGAGAGGACACAACTTCCCGGGAGGCGCCTATGCGCAGGTAGCGTCAGGCCTTCAGGAGAGCGCGAGCTGGCTTTCCTTGGCAACGCGCTCGAAGGCTTCGGTCGAGCTCTTGATCCGGTACTGGCAGTCGTCGCCTTCGGTCGGCAGCAGACGGATGATCTCATACGCGCCGCTGGCAGCCGGACGCGCGACGTTGCTGGCCGTGAACAAGACGCGCGTTCCCACGGGGAATTTGTGCTTCAACACCCTCTCCATTACTCAAACAGCGCCTGCCTCGCCCAGTGTCCCACTGCGATGGCCGGCCGGAAACCCGGGCCGTCCTATAGCACGAGCCCCGCCGGTTTGGCCAGCGCAAACCGGCATGGCAATCGCGCAAATTCTGCCGCTATTTCATAACGATAGCGGGACAACCTGCAAGCTCGATGGACCGCGGGAGCCGCTCGTTCGCGTGGCGTGTCGCAGCTGGTGTCGCAGCCTCCTGCGCCACGGCCCTGGTCACCGGCCTGACCGCCGCCGGCCCGCCGGCCGGCGTCCCGATCAGACCAGCGATCAGGCGTCCTCGAACTTCTCGATGCGAAGCGTTTCGGCGAGCCCGTCCCGGGTCCATTCCTGGAACGCCGGAAGCGCCAGCATCGTGTCCATGTAGGCCCTGGTCTCGGACGTGACCTCGATCGCGTAGGTACGGAAGCGGTGCACGACCGGTGCGTACATCGCATCCGCCGCACCGAAGCGGCCGAACAGGAATGGTCCCTTGGCGCCATAGCGGGTCCGGCACTCGCGCCAAATCTCCTGCACGCGCGCGATATTGGCCTTGGCGTCCGCCGACAGCGTCACGGGGCGTACGGGACGGTGCAGGTTCATACCGCATTCGTTGCGCAAGGCCATGAAGCCGGAATGCATCTCGGCGCATACCGAACGGGCATAAGCGCGCGAGGCGACATCATCGGGCCACAGGTTTTTCTCCGGGTAGCGCTCGGCGATGTATTCGATGATGCTGAGCGAGTCCCACACCGTGATGTCGCCGTCGACCAGCACCGGCACCTTGCCGGCGCGGCTGAAGGACAGGATCTGCTCCTTGTCGGCGGGATTGTCGGTGTAGAGCGGGATGAGCGTCTCCACGAACGGGATGTCGTTGGCGCGGAGCGCGAGCCAGGGTCGCATCGACCATGACGAGTAGTTCTTGTTGCCGATCGCGAGTTTCAGCGCAGCCATGTCATCAGTCCTTCCCGAGACGCCCAGAAGCGAGCTGCTTTTAACGCCATCGCCTGCCGCCAATCAATCGTTGCCGCGCCTCGCCATGCGTGGCAATCGTTGCCGCCCGCAAGGAGACGGACATGAGCAGGCACTGGGTCGACATCACCGCCGTCGGCTTCTTCATCATCGAATGGCTGGCCTACGCGCTGACGCTGGAGCATTCGGCCTATGGCCGCGACAGCCTGTCGGCGCGCATGAACCGCTATCGCGAGGTCTGGGTCCGCCAGCTGCTCGACCGCGACACGCGCATGGTCGACATGCAGATCATGGCCTCGCTCCAGAACGGCACCGCCTTCTTCGCCTCCACCAGCCTGTTCGCACTCGGCGGCGCGCTGGCGCTGCTGCACGCCACCAACGATGCCATCACCATCCTGAGCAAGCTGCCGATCGACCTCAGCCCCTCGCCCGCACTGTGGGAGCTGAAATGCGTCGGCCTCGTGCTGATCTGCGTCTACGCCTTCTTCAAGTTCGCCTGGGCCTATCGCCTGTTCAACTACGTCGCGATCCTGTTCGGCGGCATGCCGCCGGCCTCCCAGCGCGACACGGCGGAGGCCGAAGCCCATGTCATCCGCACCTCGCGCCTGTTCGAATCCGCCGGCCGCCATTTCAACCGCGGCCAGCGCGCCTTCTTCTTCGCGCTCGGCTATCTCGGCTGGTTCGTCAGCCCCTGGCTGCTGTTCGTGACCACGGCGGCTGTGGTGGTCGTGACCTGGCGACGGCAGTTCGCGTCCAGCGCCTGGGCGGCGATGGCGCCGGAGGTGGTGGCTGATGGCGAGGAGCAGAAGCGCAGTCATTGAACTGTCCGCGCCGGTGCGGTGAAGTGCAGCCCACGCTTTCTCCACATCGTCATTGCGAGCGCAGCGAAGCAATCCAGAATCAGTCCGCGGAAAGACTCTGGATTGCTTCGTCGCAAGGGCTCCTCGCAATGACGGAGCAAGGGGCAATGGCGTCGTTCTCCAATTCGCATCTGCGTTGCAGACACGCCTTCGCATCCTCGCGGCGCGTTTCGCCCGAGCTTTGCTCGATCTCTCCACCCTCTAAGCCAAGAGCAACTGTGGCGAAGTAGCCCGGCGAGCGGGCGGCCTCAAGGCTGGCGCTGGCGCGCCCCCGCCTACGGCGGCTGGCGGCCTTGACCCCGCCCGCTCACCGGTCTGTTGGCTTGGCAAGCGCT
>Ga0209700_100118_pt1 | contig 115521 bp, 43 predicted proteins | sample SiratroredBW_FD_187528 | JGI IMG/M metagenome (GOLD analysis project Ga0209700, IMG submission 187528) | Root nodule microbial communities of legume samples collected from California, USA - Siratro red BW (SPAdes) (version 2) | ecosystem: Host-associated > Plants > Roots > Nodule | place: USA...
AAAACCCCAAAAAAAAAAAAAAAAAGAAACCCCACCTCCTATTCCTATCTATTCTTCTGAAAGCAATTTGAATTTTCCTCAGTTTCTAGTAGCCGCAAAAACTTACAAACCAACAACAGAACTGGCCAGCCAGAAGCACATAAGCCAAACTAAAGGTCCATCCAAATAACACCAAAAGACCCAAAATCTCAAGCAACCAAAAGGGTCCAAAATATCAACATTGATCAACCCTCCCCCAAATCAACGACACATCACCCCAAAACAAACCCATAACCTTATTTTTTTAGCACAATAAAAATATTCTCTACGCTAACCCATCCTGCATGAGTGATAATCAACTATTAAACGCTGCAAAACTCTCCAATCGAGCATTAGATCACTTGATCTCAACATCACTCATTAAACTCACATCCATTAATCTAGTTCCTCAATTTTTATGGAAAACTGTGTTTTAAGTCCCCAAATTTTTAATTCAACATAGTTCAAGGTTTTACTTTCAAGATGATAAATTTGGAGTTTAGACTCGGAAAAAATGCAAATTTACTCCTCAAAAGTTTAAAACCTATAAAGAATTTTATAAGGGTACTAAATCTACGTAATTTCTTGGAGTTTAAAAGCTAAATTGATCGATAAGAAGGGTGGACTGAAATTAGAGAACCTAAAACATTTTCTTTTGCTCACTATTACTACTGTAGCTGTTGAATTCAGAAAGGTGGAAAAGGAGACTGACTCATGAGATTATGGAAGAGGTGATCGTTGATGAAGCGCGAGGCTTCCGCTCCACCGTGTCCATCGTAGACGCCGACGAAGACGGCGTCGGCGCCGGTCTCCACCTGGCTTTGATCCTCGATGACTTCGTTGGCCTGCACGACGGCGAAAGAGAACTCGCCGCGCGAGTGCTTCTCGAGGTCGCGGTGCCACAGAAGCGCGTCGCCGGCAGCGGCGGCGTCGTCGAAGTCATCCTTGCTCATACGCGCATATCGCCTTACCGGTCTCAAGCACGCCGACACTATCCTTGCCAGCCACGAAAACATCCCACATTTCCCTCTCTCACGGATCCCCAGAATAAGAACGCGAAGAACCCAGAGAGAGAGGGGTGCGAAAATTGAACAATGAGACGCACCCAGATGGGGCAGAGGGTGATTCTCGAGGTTTTCGGCGATGGGGTGGGGAAAAGATAGGAACTTGGGAAGGAGGAATTGGTGGGCAGCGAAAAGAAGGAAGCGTTAGAAGATTGGGTGTGAATTATGGTGTGAAGAGAATCTTTTGAGAATTGTTGGAGAGGATCTGGTAATTTGAGAGTGGAGAAGAGAAGGAAGAGAAGGAGAGAGTTGTTTTTGTCAGAAATGGTGAAGGAGAATGGTTAAATACATGGTGTTGGCGGGTTGCACATAATGAATGGTGTTTTGTTTGTTTGTTTGAGTTAGAGAGAGAGAGAGAGAGAGAGAAAGGGTTGATTTGAGATAGAAGGATTGTGGGGTAAGTGAAAGTGGGGTAATTGTTATTGATAGAAGGGAGAAAAGAAGGGAACTTTGTCTGAGGGAGAGTGAAGAAGAAGAAAGAGTTGAAGAGGAACCTTGTGTGAGGAAAGTTGAATTATGCCTCTGTTTTTGTTTGACTTCGATTTGAGACGATGAAGATGGAGAAGAAGGTGAAGAAGAAATGGTGTATCACCTTTCCTTTTGTTGATTTTGTTTGTGGAAATTGAAAATGTTTTTTATTTGTATTGTTTCTTCCTTTTCACATATTAACAGGTTCTACACGGCAGATAGTAGACACAGGTAGGTAGGAGGGGAAGAAAATGTATAATAAATCAAATATATAATATAATCAAACAAAAACAAACATAAAAAGCTATAAAATAAGATCTAGAATTTAGAATGTGGACGAATTAGGGGTAAAATTTAAATATGATTTAAATGTCTCAATATTTGCATGGACTCAATTCATGTACCTACTTCAGTAGGCAAGGATCCGAAGTCTTGTCATATATGCAAAGGATTTGAGTTATTTATTTTTATCTCTAAAAAAGGTTATTTATTATCTGTTTCATACTTAGATTCTTGCATGTTAGAAATACTAATTTTTATCTATATATTTTTAAAAATTTCAAAGTTCGGTTTTAATTTCATTAAGAAAATTGCGAAAATGTTATTTTTTTCTCTCTTTTGATTTTGAAATATATCATTTCTAGTCCCTCAAACACTACCTAAACAATTTTTCTGTCTATCTATGTAAAGAATTATCTAAATCAATTTTTTTTTACATATTAAAGCATGATCATCTTGAGAACCTAAAACAGTACATTCCAAAATTTAGTGTACAATTTTTATTTTATAAAAATAAAAACTTTAAATAGGATCAAGATAATTTCACACCACCTCTATAAAAGTTATTTTTTATCTTCAACATTCATTTCTTGAAAATCGAATAGCTAAGATTATTACTTATTACAATCGTTAAATTTTATGAAAATAAATTAAATAATTAAGATAAAAATAATTTTCTTATAAATACCTTACAAATTTAGATCTTATTTTAAAAAATAGAGTTCTTTTATTATCTCATTTGAAGAAATCTATCCCATTTAAAACATATGAAACCCACTCAAACTACTCTCTTAAGAGTTTATCGGTATAAATTATTTAACATTTTATTTAATATTAAAATATTTCAAAAGACATATCAAGTGTGTTTTCACTTTAACTGTGGTAAGAAAATTCTTTAGAAAAAATTATAGAATTGATATTAATTTCATATTTTTAAAAAATTAAGTGACTTTCTGACATAAATAATAAGGTTAACTTAATTTTATAAACCGATTTATAAAATGAGATTTATATTATTTTATAAACTATTAAAATATTTTATTTTTAATTAATACAAGATCTTTAATATATAATTTTATAAATAAAAAAACTTATAATATATATACATAGGATTTAAAAAAACAAACTAAAGACAGAATTCTAAACTATAAGAGTAGCATTATTCACTATTCAAATTCTTCTTAGATTGAATAAATTATTATTTTTATCAATGATCATTAGTTTGTTTTTCCACCTCAAGTTGACAAGATGACTATATTTAACAAATCAGAAGAAATTTCACTAGTCGAATAAATAAATTTGTGGACAGCAACCAGCACTGAACAAGTTCTAAGTCTCACTCAAAGTGGGTCTATGGTGGATTCAGATTATCAGAATTTGTTGTGAATCAGAGAAAAGTTGTTTATGGCTTCAAATTTTCCTCATATTATTTGTTGAAACTCCTCAATTAAAGAAGCAATATAGATTTCAAAATCTGACGGCATGTTTGTAAAGACAGAAAGATTTTCCGAATTTTGTATGTTGCTTATTTCTAGCTATGTTTTTGTTGCTTAGTCAAATGGGTAGGCCGAAAGGGTTTGGGGTCATTAAATTTTTTAGTCCAATGATTGCATATTTTGCATAAATTATTTGAAGGTGATAGTATGAGATTGGACCAACATTGGCCACAAGTTTCAGCTATTCACCTATGAAATCAAAAGGCTAAGGAAAGAGGATTTCGGTGCCTAAAAAATTTCCTCCAATTAGCATCACTCACATCATGACAAGTATAATCAGTCTCTTATCAGATAATTAACTTATTAAATTCAAGAACAAAAAATTAGCAACAAGATTATTAGATATTAATAAAAGGTTATTGTATTAAGTCATGGAACATGAAAAAAAACAAATATTATTAGATATTAACAAAAGGTTATTGTATTAAGTCATGGAACATGAAAAAAAAAAATAATTATCTTGACATGTGCTAAAACAAGGTTTGTATTTACTTATAATCTATTAAAAGACTTTATCTTTAGTTGATATGGGATTTCTAACACATCTCATCACGTTGAGACTACTCAACTTGTGTATAAGGTTATATATTTAAAGTGGTTCGATAGTGACTGATTTGATAAGCTCAATAATCTTATTAAGATAATTGATAACGGTTGGTCTGATAGACTCAGTAACCTTGTTAGGATAATTGAAAAAAATATTTGTTTGACACCACTGTTCATCTTTGCATCTCATTCGACACTGCTTTATGTAATAAAATAGTGTATAAATAATAAAATAATAATATATAAGAGTGTTAAATGGAGGTAAGAAATGAACAGTGGTGTCAAAGTATCACCACCTGATAATTAATAACAGTTAGTTTGATAGGCTCAATAATTTTATTATGATAAATTATAATACCATCTTAAAATGTTAATTTTAAATTTAACTTAATCTTATAAAATCTACTTGTAAAATAAAATTTATATTCACGTATAAGTTATTAAAAGATATTATCTCGACCAGAAATAAACTATATATAAAAATATAAATTAAAAATAATCATGAAAACTGAATTCATTCTAAAAGAGTAATAATAGATATATGGTATTAAAATTGGAGAAGAAGGGACACCTGTAATGGAGTGGTTGTGGGTTATAAATTATGCAACATGTTTGGATGGATTAAAGGGGAAAAATGGCATTGAGAAGAAGTAGTTTAGGAAAAGTGAGGAAGAGTCATGTGGCATGTGAATGAAGTGATACAGTTGCATTAAAGGTTTGTGGTTGGTACCTAGGAGGCAGGGACCATTTCATCCCCAAAATAATTATCTCTCTTTCTTTTTCATTGTCACATGCTTCTATGCCCAATTTCATAAGAGATTCATTCATTGCTCACCCACAACTCAATCTTTTCAAGTTTTTCAACTTCACCTATCTTCTACCCAATCCCTCTTTTATACCTTCCAAATACTGCTTACCACTCTCTATTTCTAGGCTCCATACCAAAAAGGAAACCAGGATATCTTCCAATTTTAATTAACAAATTCTACAACAAAAAGAAAATTCTATTTTTATTTTAATTAGGGAAAAACATCACTTGAATCCATGGATTTTTATATCAGCTTCTAAAAGTTAAATAAAAGAATATTTATAAACTTTCATTCACTTCGATATCAAATTGAAAAAGTCTATTATTTAAGTAATAACATAAGCTAGTCTGCAAAAATAAAGTAACAGTAAGTATTTAAATTTAGACAATTATTTTATACTTCCTTAGTTTAAAGAATTAAAAGTGACAACACTTTCTTTTTCACCTTAAAGGGTAGGAATAAAAGAAAGAAAGAGAGGTGTGAAAATAAATAGTTTTTTATTAAAATATAAAAATAAAAAATAGTGTTTATTATTATTATTTATTAGTATTTTTTTTTATTATTATTATAAAAATGAAATTGTTATTATTAGTAGTATTCTATTATAGTCCTGCCGTAATCCATTATATTCTTTAATTTTGAAATAAATTATTTTTAAAAAATTTACAACACAACTGGACCTTGTTATTATAAAAGAAAATATTTATCCCAAAATTGTCTCTAATTTTCGATAGATTACTAGATTAAGGTAATTCTTTTTTAAAAAAATTAAAATAGATATATTTAAAAAAAATTACAGTGATGAACAAGTCGTACAGAAATATGTCTTGTTATTTTAAACTCGTGTTTTTTTTTTCAAGTACGACTTGCTCATTTCTTTAATTTTTTAAATTTTATTCAATTTAATAAATTTGAAAAAAAAAGTCAATTTTGAGTGTTGTTTTTACATACTAATAAATTGGCTGACTTTATTTTAGTGAGTATAAAGTTTTTTTACATACTATTGAAAGTCAAGCTTTTTGTTTTATTTTGGGAAACAAGAGTTTATAAAGTACTTTTATTTTTTTAAATTGCATGAGTGTATAAAAGTACTAATACTATATTTCAAGGAACTTTTATAGAATATTATTGAATAAATTTAATAGAACTTGATATTTTAATGAAAATTAATGTTTTATAATTAAGATAATACTATAAAAGAAATCATAATAAATACCATATTTACACTTAATTTGCAGTTTACACATGGCATGAGACACATGTTAAAGAAAAAATGAAAATCATAACTAAAAATTTAATATCAAATCCAAGCTAGTCCTCTTATTTTATGATTAAAACAATGTCAGTATACTATCAGCCTGTCACTCGAAAGCTAATGAAAATAATATCCGGATATTCTCAATTCACACTCATTAGAGTTTAACCACGTATGAAATTATTAATTAAAAAATATTTTTGAAATAATTTTAATAAAATATTAATTTTAACTGTGAAATAAAATCTTGTACAATGATTTGGAAAGTGAGACAATGTCTGAGGAAATGAAGTGTAAATAAAATAAGCTTTGAAATGAGAAAGTCTTGCTGCTTTCACATTTTGCACTTGAGGACTTAAATCTTAGGACAAGATCTTTCTTGCACATTGGAATGAAAATTTGAAAGAAGCTTTTATGAATGAGAATCTTAATACAATGAACCTGAAGCAAGCCACCTTATACGGGAATAAGCTTTATGGTGGAAAAAGTCCCACAATTCTAGGTTTGGGGCAATTTGCCTAACAACAATAGGTCAATGCCAAAAAAAATTACAATTTTTACTTGTAGAATTTGGTGTGAGTATTTTTTTTGTCAATTAAAAATAATGTTTGGTTTTGGGTATTTAATAATATTGAATTCTTTTATTGGTAGCTTACTGTGCTTGTATTTATATAATTTGTGTTGAAGATCAATATATTGTAATCACATTTGAGTACAAAGAGTTATTTATTTATTTCATCATATATCAAAATATTTGAGACACCACACAATCGAGATATAAATAACATTTTATCAGTGGACCTGAATAATTTGATAAAAATATTGGACGAGTGTTTGTAGTATTATCATGTAAAGGAATATTTGTCAAATATTTTATGTTACTAGATAATGACAATATTAATATTATTAATATATAATATGTTTTACATTGTGATCTAAAGAAATATTTGTTCTGTGTTTTTTTAAGTCACCGAATAATGACAAAGATTTCATTCATATTATCAATGACATGTTTGTGGTATTTTCGTCTAAAGATATTTTTGTTTAATTTTTTAGGTCACTGACAAAGATTTCATCCATATTATTAATATATTCATATTATTAATAATATGTTTGTGATTTGTCATTTAAAAAAATATTTGTTCAATATCTTTAGTTCACGACAAAAAATTTATTCATATTATCAATAATAATGGAGAACGTGGAAATATAAATGTTTTTAACACTTATTTAAAACCCTCAAAGTTTATGAATTACTATGAGTTAGCTAATTAGTTTAGATTTAAAATTGTTGATGAGACTAAGATAATTATAGATGATGAGATTAAAAGGGATAAAAGTGTATATAATAACAATTTAATATAAACACTAATCTCTTTTTATGCCTTTTATTTGGTATAATTAATTATAGGATCTTTTATATATTGAATAAATTAAGTTATATATGTTATTTAATGAACACTAAATAAAACTAAATAATTTAAAAAATAATTTACCTGTTATTGTACGTATCATATATGAGTAAAAAACATGACATACAAATTTCAAATCTTTTAAATTTATTTCTTACATGTGCTAAATTTCTTGTTTAAAAACAAAATTTCTGTATTTGATTATTTCATTTAATATTTTGTACCAATTTAACCTTATTTCTATATTTTGTTACAATTATGTGTTACAGTACTAAATTTATTTCTTACATGTTCTAAATTTCTTGTTTAAAAACAAAATTTCTGTATTTGATTATTTCATTTAATATTTTGTACCAATTTAACCTTATTTCTATATTTTGTTACAATTATGTGTTACAGTACTACTAAACACGACAGAACATACTTGAATAATTATTGTTTTACATTGTATTCAACTTACTTTGAAAAAAATTATATTTTTGTCACATTTTTACACACAGATTTTGAAAAGTAGTTTAAACTTTTCAGTTATAAATTTAAGTTTTTGGGAGAGAGAATTGACAATAAGTTTTTTTAATTATGTTTTTGTTTCTCAAGTTCAGGATAAGCTAAATTTTGGTTTCTTTTAGTCTTTAAAATAGTTTTTTTATTTTTTTCTAAACATCTTCTATGTCATCTAAATACTTGAAAGAAAAATGAACACTGGATAACATGTTCAATGATAAGAATGCAAAAGCAAGATAAGTTGTCATATAAAAAAAATAAGTAAAATCTTTATTCGAATGCAAAATCTTTATCGGGTAAACAATTGTAGTTTATAGTCAAGACAGAGATTATAACAATTTTGTTTTTTTCAAATTATAGCAATTAAAAAGATTAGTTTTAGTGTTAAGGTAAAAAAAACATTTATTAATGTTTCGAGTGAGTTTTAAAAAAGTTGTAAATTATAACAAACTTTAGATTTCTTCTTATGATTTTAACCAAATAAAATAACTTCTACCTTATCCAAATAAAAAAGAAAGTGTACCTAATATGAAATTTAAAAATAAATAACTTTTACAAATTAAAAATCTACATGTTTTTAGATAAACCAAAGCAAATGACAAACATGGGTCAAACTTTCAAAACCGTAAAATGGTAAGCAAAATCATCACGTGACCCAGCCCAATCTAAATGCTCGATGTTTAACGTTAGCAAAAGCCTAGAATAAATTAATTCCTATCTTTGAGTTATAAATTCAATAAACCATTTTCTAAAAAAAATTCAATAATTTTGATATAAAAATCACAAGTGTTTTTCTCCTATTTGTCTCCCTAGTTGAGTTATGTAAAATCACTATAAAAAACAATCATATCGTATTTAATCTAAATAATAATATAATTTTTCATTGGTGAGAGAACTGTCAAGTTTATTAAATAATCAATGAATAAACCAATAACATAAGTTAACAAAATTGTCTCTCTTATAACCTAGTAATCCTTGTATGGTTTTGACCACCACACAAAGGGGGAAATGTGAAAAATATAAATAACTAAAAATGATTGGTTTTTGATGAAATAATATCATCAATTGATGTGAAGTTTTGTTAGAAATTGACATGTTAACCTTCAAAGAGATTCTAAACAATATCATTGATCAAACGTTTATGGCGATGATAGTGCCTCTCCATGAAAGCTCTAGAAGCCCCTTCTATGGTTCTACGCCATGTCTACAAGAAGATGCAATGAAAAAGACAAGTTATGCAATTGAGAGACATCAACAAAATTATGCAAGAAAATTGATTGATTGAAAGGTGAATAAAACTTTATTGCACTTTTCCTTTCTCATTCTCACATCTTTCACTTCTTTATGATTAAGACACATCAACAATCTTTTTATTCATATAGTTTAGTTGAGAATGAATGATGGCAATTCTTAATTCATATAGTTTAATTGGAAGTTGTTAAAAAAAAAACTAAATTCTCATTGGTGGCAATTTTTTTTTTTCTATTATCATAGAATGATTGAATTTACACAATTTTTAAAATTTAGGGAAACCAAATTTCACGAAAAATACAAAATAAAAAATATATTTGACCCTTATTTTTATTTTTTTTATCAAATTTTAGTAATGAATTCTTCACGTTCATATAAATTTAATACTGTTTTTTACCATCACAAAGTTTATAAAATAATAAATTCACATAATTTTTAAAATTTAAGAACTAATTAATCAAATTTTAAGATATAAGGATCAAAATCAAATTTAACTAAAAGCACATGATTAAAAATATATTTAACCGCATTTGTGTTATCATTCAGATTACATAAGCATAAACATTTTAGTTACCAGTTGTAGTCAAAATAAAGAATTGAAAACTGTTTTTTAATGTCTCAAAAGCAAAGAAAGCATTAGAAAACAAAATTGTCTCAATGTTGTTTTAATTTTTTTAATTATTTTTACTTAAAATATAATTTTTAATGAAATAATAATTCTGTGTTAAAAGAGTATATTTCCTCTCTTTTTTTTCTTACTTTGTTTTTTTTTTCCTTTATTCATTGTTTAAATACAAATAATAAAATTGATGCAAACAAACCAATCAGAAGAAAAATAACAAAAACTCCCAACCAACAGTGTCAGTAAAATTAAGCCAAATAAAACAAACATGCCACATTCTCAATTAATAGTAGCAGTTACAGCAAATCATAAAAAAACATACGTTTATAAAAAAATGACACAACAAAAAAAAGAGTATAAAATATAGTTTAACTTATAGATTTTTTTTTTTACCTAAAATTCTTACCTCTTTCGACAAATTTTTTTATAATTATTTTAAAAAAAAATTCAAATTAGTTTATACAAAAAAAAAGAAAATCATGTAATAAAACTTTTAGATAAAATTGATTTACCTTCTCAATGGTTCCCAACAGCGACTTGTTTCTGAAATCCCTTGTCCTCGTGATGTGTGCCCCTCCAATCCTAATTTGCCGGAGCAACGCCGTCTTTCGCGTGGCGGCAGGCGGCGGTAGAAGCGACCTCCGTTCAACGAAGGCGGCGGCGGCGGCGGCGGCGGCGTCTACCCTCCTGGTGATGTTCTTCTTCTTTGGGACGTTGTTAGCGTGACCCACTTCAGCAAACTTCCTGAGAAGTTCATCGGAACTTTTCTTTGTGACATGCTGAACCTTTTCAGCAGTGTTCATTGCAACAACGTACGAAGATAAATTACAAGTGTAATGAACAATGTTGTTTGTTTTAATATGGTTGAGTTTTTGTGGGAGGAAATTGGACCGTTGTGGGAAGCAAATGATTGTGATTTATGGGTGGCAGAGGCAACAAAATATAGCCGTTGGGATGTAACATGGTTTAGAATGTAACTTTTGTGCACCGACCAAATATATTTGAAAAATCTCATTCATAATTTTATCGAAAAACAGAAGAAAAAAAATCTTTTATCCAAATATTCAGTTTTAATAAATATGTTGAATAAACACTAATTTGTATAAAAAATGAAGTAATTTCACTCACCAACTCTTACTTTAACATTGACCCCGGGGTCTAGAGTTGATTTATTTGTATGTTTGTAAGCATTTTAAGAGGAGGGAGTTATAATCTATTTTACTAATGACTAATCTTTGTTGGCATCCTAGCTTATCTCTCTCAACTACACTACATTTTTCCATTAATAAAATTGGAGACATTATTTAAAACATGGTAATATTTAAACCAACTACATGTTGATATGTGGTTTTTTTTAGTTAACCTAATAATAACAGAATAAATGTTAAATATAATTTTGATTTATCAAATCTCAAAATATAATTTGTAATTTTTGAAAAAAAAATGTTTTTTAATTTAAAGTTAACTTTTAATCAGTATATTCGTGACTCTAGCTCATTCTTTGTTTTCTTTTCTCATCTAGTTTTCTAAATTTCATTTTTTTTTAATATTTATGCTTTATTTGGTTTGGTTAGTAGAAAAAAATAGTAATTTTATTAGTTTGGTTTTTGTTTGAAGTTTGATTTTTCTTATTTGTCCTGTTTAAGGTTTAGAGTTTTAGAATCCTCAAATTTTTTATACCTTTCTTGTAAAATCCTTATAATTTAAGTTGTTTTCAAATAAGAGAAGTCATTACTGTTAATTATTTTAATTGAATTAGAATTGGATGTTTAAGTTTATGCATTTACTTATGATAGGTAAATAAGCATTATTTTGATGATGACTTATAAATGTTGAAGGATGAATCGAATTTTGAGACTGTAGTTTATGATTGTGTAGAATTGAATAAAATGTTGAATTATATGCTTGTTGGTTAAAATTGAATGTTGGACTGAAATGAAAGAATTAGTAATAGTTTATAAAACTATGAAATATATTAAAATATAGATAGAATAAAATTTGCTTACGTCTTTCATGTTAATGAATGATATATTATGAGTTTTGAATACTATTTATTATTATCAGATCATATAGAAAAATGTTTTTGTCAAGACCATCTTAAATAGTTAAAATTAGATCTATGATTTTGTCCCGATCTAATAATTTATCATTTTTTAATTATGATAAATAATATTAATTTTGTATTTTAATAAAATAATAAAAAATATTATATTTTTAACTTTTTAATTATGACATACATTTGAAAAACAATTACAGAAAGAATATATTTTTTATTTGTATATTTAATAAAAAATAGTGATTTTTTGTGTGAAAAAAAAACACAAGATTGATTATATATATATATATATATATATAGGGAGAGAGATTTTTTAATCCTAGATATCTGTGTAGCACAATTAAACCCTAATATACAAATAAATAAAGTTAAACAAAAGCTCAATTATAGCCAATAACAAATATTTACATAATTTTAAATTTGTATAACTAATAAATGGAGGTTAAAGTAACATTTTAAAATGTTTTTAAGCATGGTAACATCTTTGTTCGTCAACCCCAGCTTGTAAGTGTAACATTTTAATCAAATATTGCTTTTCATGTTTTGTCACTTGTTTATTTTTTGTGATTATTTGTCGTGCTACTTTTTTCTGCCATTAGTTTAGAAATTTGATTTATTTATTAGGAATAGAAAGATAGAAATATATGTTAGTTGATCTATTATTAATTTTAGTAGATAGAGTTAAAATTTAAAGTATATATATGACTTTTGATACTAAAGTCTTGAACTCAAAACCTTCATGATGATGTGTGTTTGCTTCACACCTTATGAGAGTGAATCCATGACATCCAAAGACTAGTTTAAATAATATATATATATATATATATGCCATCAATATTCTATATAATAATTCTCCAATCCTTTAATGAGGCTTCTTTGAGTAACCCAACACGTAAGAGCGCCCATGCTCGATAGTATTCATAAACCTCCTTATCCCTATTGCACTATTTTCATATTTTATATATAAAAAACAAAAACATGACAAATAATATGTATGAATTTGATTAACTTAAATTTAATAAGCACACAATGTTCTTGGAGAGCACAATGCAATAAAGATGTTTGGTGCTTTCAGAATGAGGTCCTATGGGTATCTCTAGGGTAGAATAATAAATACCTAGGAGTTATTTTGGGTTACTTAAAATAACTTCTTTTTTTTTATTAAAATGGTCTCATGTACTATTTTAAAGTTCTTTAAAAAAAAATTCAACTGCTTATCTAAATAATTCCAAACAACTTAACTTTAAATAAATAAAAATATTATACTAGTTATAAATTTTACCAGTTTAAATTAAAAAATATAAAATTGTTCTTTGATTAAACCAGACGTTGAAAGAGTATTTCTATTACATAAACTGGAAAATAAATTGAACAATAAATACTGTATATATATATTAAAAAATTACAGAATTATCTCAACTTGGGGATGTAGCTCAAATGGTAGAGCGCTCGCTTTGCATGCGAGAGGCACGGGGTTCGATCCCCCGCATCTCCAATTTCAATTTTTGTGTTGCAATTTTTTTACTTTTTCAATGACTATTTTATGTCTTTTTTGTTATTTTATGTCTTTTTTGTTGTTTCTGTAATTTTTGTTTTCAGAGTTTGCACTAATGAGTGAATTAGGTAATAATTCTAAATCATTAATTCATGCACAATGATAATGTATTTTAGTTTAAAATTTTAAATTTTAAGATTATTAATTAATGAATTAAAAAAGTAATAAATGTGATATGCTCTTCATAGAATTTTTGTATAGTTCCAATAAAAAATATTTATTATTTTAGTTAATATTTTAAAGATGCTCATTACCATGTATTTATTAGATAAATATTTTCTTGCATTAAAGTTTTTAAATTTTATTTTTAATATATTTAAATTGTTTTATTCATTAAATATTTTCTAATTTAGAATGCACCCCTTTAAAACTTTGAGTCTCTTTAAATTGTTTTTTTTATCATTTTACAAACCGTTATTAATTTCAAATGTACTTCAAAACTAAGTAAAGAACATAAAGTTAAAAATTAAAGAAAAATAGAAAGACAAAAAAAAAAAAATCCAATAAACAAATACATTAATCCATGGAAGCAGTGACCGGACTGGAAAAAACATAAACCAACGTGGAATTGTGTTGTCGTGGTGAGGTTAGGATTTGGAGAAAAAGAAAGTGAAATCGAAAATTATAGTAAAAAAGTTAGGCACCCAATTGGTGTTGTTTCTCAGTAGTAGTATTTTTTCAACTCACAGTTGACGAGTGATGACAAATTGAAGAAGCACTTCCATAAGAGACAAACCATTCATTCGTTCATTCCTCAATTCATTTCAAACAATGTCAATGGTTGCTTCAGCTTCTTCACATGGCTGTATCTCGGCAATCGCCACGTGCATCCCATGCTCGTCTTCCAAATTCTCTTCTCAAACTTCGTTGACACTGTCTACACCCCAGAGAGCCTCAACCAGAAGAAGCCTCCGTGTGTGCAGAGCCATGGTTCAGCAAGCCGTTCAGGGTGCCCCTGCAGCGTACGCCAAGGAAATGGAACGCCTTTCCGCCAAAGAATCGCTTCTTCTAGCTGTGAGCCTCCTTTGCTTGCGTATATTCCCTATTTGCGTTTTCTGGGACCTACCCATTTGCTTTTGGACCTCTGTTTTGCCTTTTTGTTTGTAAAGAGAAGAACTTGTTGCTGTTTTAGATAATGGGTATGGTTCTGTATATTACCCCTTTTTCATATTTAGTTTTACTGTTTCTTTTTTTAAATTTATTTTGGGGGTACGAGGTTTTAAATTGCGGTCGGGGATGCTGTTTGATGCGATTGGTTGAAAAATTGGATGTCAGACCCTGAAAACCATGATGTTGTATCTATAATTGTGGTTGCACACGGCTTTTTATGAAATTGGGGACATGAAATTGTCAACATGTGTGGATACTGCATAGGTATATATCATGCACTGTGATTGGTTTGAATTGGTATTACGGCCTAGGTTTGTGGACAATTTCCATCCTTTTATTTTGATTTCCAAACAAATTATATCAGTTTCTTATGCTAAGAAAACAAGGGGGAATTTTGTGGCTGTGCTAATGTGGGGTAGTGGAAAATTTTATCTGGTATTGTTTTAAGGAAGGTTGCTGTAAATGTTAAAAAACTAGGATAGATATGTGCAATCTCAAGAAACACCAGGGGAGTATTGTGTGACTGTAAGTTACTCTAGACTCTATTAGTGTGTTGTGTCTGCAGATGAACCTGGTTACCTGCTATAACGATGATAGACTTGACTTAAATATGAAAAGGAGTAATTTGCTTATGTTGTTTTTGCAATCTTTGAATTTGGACTATAACTTACTTACATTGGAGACATCTTGTCAGTTTAAAGATGCAGGTGGGTTTGAGGCCTTAGTCTCGGGGAAGACTACTGAATGGCAAAAGATTGACGTGAATGAAAGAATAACTGGTCTTGAGCGGCTTAATCCAACCCCTCGCCCCACAACGTAAGTGAATGATATTATCCATGTCTATGCTTCTGCGTTAGATGTTAATGCAATTTTATACTACAGGTCACCCTTCTTGGAGGGGCGTTGGAACTTTGAGTGGTTTGGTTCTGGAAGTCCAGGCTTGTTTGCTGCTAGGTTTATATTTGAGTGAGTTTTCTCTTTGAAGATTTGCTTTTATCTTGTTGATTATCATCTTGGGACTTCATATTATTTGTCTCTTTTGATTATAAGAATGTAAAGCTTTTATATCGGCAATTAAATTTGGATTGATCTCATTGGTGAGTAACAATGCTCTTGCGTGCTTTTGTATCTGTGCAGAAACTTTCCTTCAAGTTTGGCTAATTTGTCAAAAATGGATGTTGTTATTAAGGATGGAAATGCAAAGATTACTGCAAACTTGACACTATTAAACTCGGTACATTTCTGAGTTGCAATTTTTTATGCATGTACAAATCTTAATTTACCATTCACCAAGTGTTGCTAGCTTCGGTTGTACTTTTCTGCATATAATTTAAGCTTTTCACCCTTTCCAATTTTCATGAACCAGTTATCTAGAAAAGCTAAGTTTAGGTCATGACATATGAATGGTTTTATATCACATCCCTAAACACTCACATAACAGCCCTTTGGCCTTGAAGTGTGGACAATGCGTAGGCCTACCTACCTTGTGCTGAAATTATACCTTTCAAGGTTTGGCTGTCAGACATGAACAGTAAATAGCTGCGTTATATTCTCTGATATGAGTGTTATTCCATTGCCATTGTAGCCATTATTAGTATCTGCATGATGCTAAACGGTTTACTTCTGTTCCTATACTAGAGAGTGGGGGGCATGCACTAGTGGCCTGTCCATCGAAGTATAAAAGTTAGATTTGTTTGTGCATGGGAAGAGGGAAAATAGTAACAGAAGAATTGGAGAAACCATCTTGGTTACAGTTATAACTAAACATTCCTAATTGATTTTTTTAATAAAATAGAATTACACTAAACTTGTGTTAATTTAAACAATTAGAGCGTTTTCAAATTAATGATTGTTTTTGCTGAACGTCAAAGCACAAAGACTTGCTCTCAGGATTGGTGCCTCAGAATGTGAAATTTTGTGTTGGAAAGTGTAAATGAGAGAATCCAATTAACCGATTCCCAATCATTCAATCAAGCATGGAAAAGTATTTAATAGTTAGACTTTTTCCTTTATATTCGACATAATATTGGGTGCACCAATAGAAGAGTAAATTGCTTTCTTGTTGCTATTTATTGAATAGAACTGTCATTTTCTGTTTACCATACTCTTATTTTTGGTCATTATTGTCCTTTTCATCCGGACACAGATGAAGGAGAGTAATCTTGTTTTGAGTAGTAGTAAGTAAAACTAGTTTGGGAATTCATCTATACAACTTCAACTTCAATTTAGTTTTGGTTGGTATTTTTCTTAAAAGCTATGATAATGCTTACACAACATATTATTGTACAATTTACAGCATTTGTCGTGTTTAAACTTGTATTTGTTGATTGTATTCTTGTCGATATCATCCCTTAAGTGTTTCTCAATCAACTTTGTGATCAAGTGTAGATTGATAGTAAAATCATTCTCTCAACCAAGTTATCTGTGGAGGGGCCACTTAGAATGAAAGAGGAGTATGTTGAAGGGGGTTTTGTGTCACCAACAATTATTGAAGAGAGAGTACCGGAACAGCTTAAAGGTGCACTTGGGCAGGCAGCTAATGCTTTGCAACAACTACCTGCCCCTATACGTGATCCTGTTGCCAATGGGCTGAAAGTTCCATTAAGTAAGCTAGTGCTAATTTTCTATATTCATTCTCAAGTCCTTTGACAGAAGTGTTCTAGTAGATATGAACTATCTTTTGAATTTTTGTTTCATTTCACTTTGCACTCCTATATAATTATGGTTGGAACATGAAATCTGTAGAACCAATAGGTTGGGAAATACCTTGTCTCTATGAAACTTGAACCTGGTTTATGTTTCTGTCATTTCATTCAGATATTAAAAATTGTGTTATGCCACCCTTATTATCCTTTTTTCTGCAGCTATTGCTTGGCATTTTCCAATAATAATAATGCCTTGTGATTAATCTTTTTTGACTTTTATCAATTGTTAAAGATACATGTTGCTTATTTCCAGAAGAAAAAAAGAATGTACTTATTGTGGCCTGGCTAGAAATGGTTAGATATCCGAGAACAATTATGAAATGTCCACTATAACATTATTTGATTATTTTACTCTCAAATTATATATGCACAAAGATAGGATGATGGCATGACTGTGATTAAGCAAATATATGTTAGAAGAAATTTGGGCTACATCTGGGTGGGCCCATTTACCGGTTGTTTTTCTGTTATAAACTGTGATGTAAACCATTTAATAACTATGAAAGGGAAATGATACTCTTAGGGGGAGTTAGAATGTTGTGTGATGTATTGCACATTGCATCAATTGTCTTGTGCTAGAGAATAGGTGGTCAAGTTATTTGTAACACCTGAGCTGTTACACTTTTTAATAGAAAAGTTGTATTGTAACTATTAATTATAACTTTTATCTAATGGTAAGTTCTTGATCCAACAGGGTATGTCAGTCTAGACCTCTCAAAATATCTGGAATGTGTATCATTCTCACAAGAAATTATTCCCTTGTTTTCATTCAATAAAGCCTTGATCTTTCTTGCTATTTCTGTCACTATGTGTACATAAATGTATATTCAACTTGCACTATTATTCAGATTTTGATGTGAAAACCTCATTCCGTTTTCTTGTTGTACGAAGGTGGCAGCTTTCAAAGGCTCTTCATGATTTCTTATCTCGACGAGGAGATACTTGTAAGTTTGACATACTTATTCTCAGTAGTCAATTTTATTTTATTTTATAAATTTGATGCATGTTTGGGCCGTTGTAGACGACAATGCTGACAGCGGTAATCTGAAATCTCGAATTTTGATGCATGCACTAAGAAGCATAGATTCGAGTACTATTACAACTGATATAAATATGATATTGGTATATGGCCATTTTTTGGAATTAGGAGTTCCAAATATACATTGTTAAAGTTGTAATATATGTGAATAATCTTGCACAACTGAGAAGTTTTTTCAATTGGAGTTGTGAATGTATTTTACTTGCCAAATTGGAGTATGGTGTGGCAATCTTATAATGTGATTAAGAATAAGATGGGTTTAAAACTTTGATCATACCGTGAGTAACACTTGCTTGGTTTCCACCATGTCTTATCCTTTTACGTGAAAAAGTAACACTTGCTAATTCACCTTAAAAAGAAATTAGTACATATTTACTCACACTAAATTGCTTAATGCCTGGCATCTATCGTGGACTCTTCAAAATCTTGTAGGGTTACTTTTCCTCAATAATATGACATTTTTCGATGATTGAAGCTGAAAGCCAAATGCATCTCAGGGTGTACTCAGTCTGAAAGGAAAGGCCTGACAAGATAATGTTGTTTAATCATTATCAAAATTGCTATGCTAGTTACACTTTTTTGTGGCTTTATATGTTTATTGTCACTAAAATTGTTCTAGATATAGACAATTGTCGTAGGTATCCTCTTAATTTTTATAGCTTGATGAAAGTTTCTAAATTATAGAAACAGGAACTAGTATAAATTGCTTGCTACTTTCAGGCTGCTATTTTAGTGTATTCTTGTGCCTATATCTCTACTGATTGTGAGCATGGAAGAAAACAAAATAAAAGGAGATATGATTCAAATGTTCTTTACTCTTCACCTTTTGTTTTAAGTGGTCGTTGAGTCAATTAAAGGGTAGTCATAGATTGAATTGATATAATGACATTTTTACCTATAAATAAGTAGATCAAATTGTGTTTATATCTGAATGTTTATGTTGGTTTTGATGCCAGATAATAAGAAATACGGCTGGGATTCCTGAAGTTTTAACGAGGTTGGATGCAGCACCAACTTCCTTGGGAGATTCTAGTACAGAGTATGAAAGCTAGAACTTCTATATACTTGGGAACTGAATTTTTGTGCGTCCTTACTCATGATGATGAGTCAAATTTCTCTGGAAACTCCTTTTACTTTTTCTACAGAGGGTAGAAATGTGAATATGGGTTGAAGCTGACACAAATTCTTACAAAACCTTGGATTTCATTCTTAGTTTCACAACAAAGTGGCTCTTTGATGTAGGAATTAAATAATGCTACTCATACAACCATCATTGGTGAAATGAAATGAATAATATCTGCCTTTGATCCAATTCTATAGATATTCTGTCATTAGTTTTTGTCAATTTTTCAATTTTTCTCTCTGATGCATCCAATTGGGTCATTATCAATGATTCTAGAAAAGAAAGAAAATAAAGCATACGATTTTGGATTGACTTTTGTTTTAGTTATCTTTTCTTCATAACCTCTTTCTTCCTGCACCCTTCAAAAAGTCATCTTACCTTCTTTTAAAGTTTCAAAATTCCCAAACAAAACTTTTTACGTGCACACTTTTTTTTTTTCTCAGATGCTTTTTTCGGATTACCAAATTCATAACATCTTAAACATGTACACCTGAATATATTTTTTTGTTTTGGAATTTTTATTTCATACTATATTCAAGAATAACTATGGAACATGCAATCTAGAAACAAGAGGGTATTATGAAAAATTTCGATAAACATAAAAGAAATTAAAAATCTGCATGGTGCAATGATACTTCTAATCTGTTATAAAAGAGATATTCTGAAACACTTCATACATACTTCAAAACACTAGTTTCACAACTAAAATATCTTGTGCAATGTACATTAATAAATGTTTCATGCGAAAGGACTTTTATATTGAAGTGAAGTAGCAGAAAGGTCCATGGCTGTGTTTTATGAGAAAAGGACCAAAAGTCTTTTAGTTGTGTATGAAAGCTTCAGAGGTGTGAAAGCAAAGACTATTATTTGGTTTAGGAAATGAAGATTTTGTAAAGAGGGATAATGTTTATTTTTGTTTTACCTCACAAACTTCCAAAGAAGACCGTCATCTTTAGGAGAAGGGGCAGGTATGTTGTGAGTAGAAAGTTGAATTCACAAGCTTTACAAATATGATGTAATGTGTTTTATTTCAGTTTCATGCTACGATTAAATATTATGATCATAAAAAATAATAAGAATATATTTAAATGAATTTCTCAACAAACATTTTTGTGAGAGAAGAAAAATAAAATAAAATTTTAGTATATAATTTTTTTACTTTTGATTTATATATAAATTAATTTTAACTTATAATAGATTTATATTTTATATTTTGAAGTGTTTATGATAAAAAAAAAAACTTATCCTAACATATTTTGAACGTTAAATTGTTCCACCATTTGATAGTTTACGGGGCCTTCACATTTTGTGCTATATGAACTTTTTTTTTTTAAGACAAATAATAACACTCGTTTGACAGAGTGATAAATAAAATTGTTACGTCGTCATAAAAAATATTTTCTAAGAGGTGTTTGTTTATAAAAAAAGTTTGTGATCCTTTACACTAAGATATTGTTTTAATTAATACTTTAATTAATTTTTAACTCTGTTTTTTATTGCATTTTTGGGAACATTAATGTAATGAATTATTGCATTAGTTTAATTATCAATTTGTATAAAAGGTTATAAAGTTACTGGGAATAAAATGAGTTTATTTGCTGATAAAAAAAATTATTTGGACACTAATTTACATCAACAATCCTTACGTAAACCCTATTGCTGTTTCAAAAGTATTTGGAGAACGAAATTAAGAGTTGATTATTTAAAAAAACAACGACTTTTAAAAGAAAGGTGGCATATGTTGTCTGCCATTAATTTCAATAATGTAACACTTTGGAACTTAATCTGAACAGTACATTACAATAAACCCTGCAAATATTAAATAACACAATTGACAATAAATAATTAAATATATTACCTAACCTATTGACTTCGATCCACCACTTTTAGAGGTCAACCTATTGTTAGCATTTTTTCATTTTTTTTTTCCAATAAAAGATATCATCGTGCCTTCATATTGCTGTTAAAATTTGATCAAGAGTTCTAATCATGATTAGGATGCACTTAATTAACTAGTTATTGTTAAGTCCACGGTTAGAGAACTTAAACCAGTCAATCATTGATAATTTTTTTAAAATATGACGTTTTTATAATATTTAATTGTAATATGAAATATCCATCCTTGAGTGTATTTCATCTGTTAAAAGAATGTTAATCAGTGATGAATAATCTATATCAATTTACTATAGTAAAAAATTTTTACGAAAATAAAATGCGATATAGTTAAGTATATTGCAAAGGCTAATATGTTTCAAAGAACTAAATTTTAGTCAAATTTAATATTGATAATGTCTTGGATTGCCACTTGTTCTAAATTGTTACTCTAGAGACATGTCTGCTACCAATATCTACAAAAATGTTAACCTAATTAACCAATTTACTTAAGTCACCGTTTTATATTTATAAAAATAGTACTTTTTCTTCTTTCTTAAGAGACATCACTTTCTTTATTTAAAGCTATGAGGATTTTTCTGACGAAGATTCTTATTTAGGAGGCATAGCAATTATGATGTCCAAAATTTACTTTCAAATTGACTAAGATCAACAAGACAAGTTTTGCTATGAGCACCAATAAAGTATCTTTAATTCAACATACTTTTTAATATATATATATATATATATATATATATATATATATATATATATATATATATATATATTACCAACTTTAATATTTTTTGTAAAGTTTTTTAAACTAAATTTTAACTATGGACATATTAATGATGCAAAAAAATTAGAAAAAAAAATCAATCTAAACTTACTAGAATTAGCTTATATATAAACTCATTTATCGAATTTTTTAACCTGTACAAAAATTAACCTTAGTTAATAAAAATATTTATACTTTTAAGAGACTTTTATAGAATTATTTAAAAATTTATATATATCCAAATAATGAGATGGGATTGATTATAAGCATATAGATCTTCTTGACGATTAATATACATGGCAATAATTGACTTCTATAATTTATTGATAGGGAAATACAGAAAGGGATATTGCATTTATATCTTATGCGTACATGTGGCTAAATACTACACACATTTACTTTAATTTCAAAATAAATATTTATTTTTATTATATTTCTAATAAAATAACACCTATTTTTGTTAATAAGTTCTTCAATTCTATTAATTTTAGTTTTGCAATTTTTTATTTAAATATTAGTCAGTATGTTAGTGGTGATTGCCAATTTATTAAAAACATAATATTGGCAAATATCATTTATTAAAAGTATAAGGAAAACGAATATTTATTTAAAATTAGAAAGAATATAATTGTCATATTTTTATTGAAAATATAAGAAAAATGAATGTTTATTTTAAAATTAAATTAAATACGAGTATTATTTAAAATGCCTAAAAAATGTAAATGTAGTTCCCTTTATTAATTGGAAAACAGGAAAAACTATCCTCTACTTATCCCCAGTTATAAAAAAAATTATTAATGAAATGTAATCCTAGGAGAGCTAGATAAAGACATAAAATCATTTTAAAACCACCCCTTTAATTTGGTTTTGCGACACTGTAATACCTCCATATTTTATCTTCTCAATGGTGAGAAAATGTAAAAAAAGTAACAAACTAATGCATTTATTGTTTTAAAATTACTTTATTAGCTTGATTTAGATCTTTTTATATTTTGAGACTTTTTAAATTAATAAAAATTTGTTTATTATGAATTTTCTAAAAGTTGGTAAAAAAAAAATCTTGAAATATGAAACATTATAGTAATAACTTAGTTCAAACTTAATATATATCTTCAACTTATTTTTCATTAAGAAAAATAATATTCAACCACCTCCCAATGTCTTGTATAATAAATTATTAAGAGGGCTTGTAAAACTATGTCATTTTAAAATGGTGGATGTGATGTGTTTCAGCCATATGCACTCCTTTTAAGTTTTAAAACCCTAGTTGGTGTTTCAAAATTCTGATAGAGTATTCCAACTTGGATGCAATTGGATATGGATGCGTACGATTAGAGTATGCTTACTCAACAGGAATAGCTTCCTTACACCACTATATATGTACTTTTTTAATTTACAAATCACATTTCTACATAAACAAATTCACATCATTCTTATATTATTTTTTAGATAATTAAAAATAAGATATCGTACCCAAAAAAAAAATGAATTACCACAGAATCTCTATCCTTTATTTGAATGATCATATTAGCTTCTCATAATCAACCTCTTTTATCTCTTTTTTTCTTATTTCTTTTTTATTTTTTTTCATCATTTCATTTATTATATGTGTATTATGTTCTCCTACTTTACTGTTTTTATCTCAATCTCTATTTCTTTCACTCGAACACTTGTTTAACTTGTTCCAATATTTTCCCTTCAAACAAGTGGAACGTAAAATATATTGTAATGTTTCGCAAGTATTTTTCTCCATGTATATATGAATAGTGGGAGATAACGATACAAAGAAAACCACGCATTTGGACTTAAAATATCATTATTAATTCTAGCAAGGAAAGAATACTTAATGTTTGTGGTTCCTCTCCTTTTGCTTGCCATGTAATCCAAAAATTTATCCTTTGTTTACTTTTATGAATTTGAATGGAAAAAACGTGAGATGGAGAGAAGTTCAATGAAGATTACAAACTTCGCCAGTGTAGTATTAAAAATTGTCAATCTCACTATATTGTTTTCTTTTCATTACAGGAGATATTTTAAGTATAAATAAATTAAAATATTATGAATTTTCAATTCACCCTTCACAACACACTAATAATAATTAATTAAATTATTATATTTCACTTTATATAAGGATAAAAAAGTGGAACATTATCCTTTCTGGTATACATGGTGGTGGTGTTCACAGCCTGAGTTTTGTCTCTATCCTTAAAAAACACAGAATTGAACAATCGCACTTTTACTATCATATTAATATTCTTCTTCCTCAGAACAGTGAATCAACTTAATGTGCCACATTAGTTAATGATATGTCTTCTGCTTGAATGTCTTTGACTTTTCTGGTTTCTCCAAAGTGAAACATAGACATTTAAGCATCAAAATTTGGAGAAGAAGATGCAAATGAAAGTGATAAGCCAAATCATTTCATAATCAAGCACAAAAAGGATCGATGTATATATGAACTACCAAATTAAAGAAAAGATCTCTCTCTCTATATATATGTCTAACAAATATAAATATATATGTCTATCATCCTATAGAAGTTGAGGCTCTTCAAACCCTTGCATCATGTGATTATTACCATCCAAAGGAAGAAAAGGAAAGCCACCAATTTCAGAAATAAACCCTTCCAAATCAGTGAACCCCCCCAAATACCCACCAGAACTTTCTTCACTGGAACAAACCCCAGCCTCTTCTTTGACTTTCTCCTTTGTCACATCCAACCCCCAACACCCTCCATTATTATTCTTCATCGTGATCACTGTGTTGTGATATCCCAACATGCCACTAGCACTAGTGCTGCTGCTTCTTGAATATTCTTCATCTCTCTTTGCCCTTGCCTTCTTCTTCTTGCAACATTTTTCTCCACTTGGTTTCCCAGTTAGCTTCTGCACAAGTTCCCTGAAGTTCTCCACATCAGTCTTGATGATCTCCGGTGCAAATATGTGGATTATGCGAATCTTGGGTTTGGTTTTGGACACCATGTGGGAGTCTTTGTGCAGGGCTAGGGAAGGTGTGTGTGACTTGGCCATGCATGTGTTGTGTTTCTTGAGCCTCATGTTTTCCATGGCAAATGTTGGAGTTAGAACAAGAGGTGCATAGAAGGGAAAATTGGTTATTTGTGTGATTGTTAAAAGGGAAGAAGAAAGGGAATCAGATATATATAGGGGACATATAAGGCATGGATTGATGCAAATTATAAAAAGGGAAAAATTGGAAAGGGAAGAATATGAAGCTGTCCGTTGGGAGCATGGATTAGATGAATGGTGGTGTGACAAATGCAAAGAGAGAGTCAATAAAGTAATCAGAACTCAATGGTCCCCTGATTTCCCACTTTTGATTATTATACAAGACAAATGTTGTTTATGGCTATATATGTGTCTACTTTATTTATTTATGTATCATACCTTGAGGGAGGGAGAAGAATGGATGTGGACACATTTCCTTATTCAATTACTTTCCCTCAAATGACCATAGCATTCCACCTAGGTGCAACTTGTTGGTTTTTTAGAATTATCAACTTTCATGAAGACACTAATTTAATGCTAATTATAAGATCGCAAAGTGGGTCGAAATGAATATATGAACCCAAATATTGATTTTTCCCCCACAATTTGTCAGATAACTGTTTTGAAGAGGCAAACTTTTTATTCCATGTTTTGAAATAACAGTTTTGGAGGAGATAAGTTTGTATTATTATAATTACTATTACAGCATGCCACAAAACCAGCTACAATGAAAGTCTTATGAAAAACATTATTTATTAGGGAAAGTTGATTCAATGTTTAACATAATTCGAAGTTGATAATGTAGAAGAACTACTTCAGAAGTTAGTTGGAAGGGTGTTTTTTTTAACATATTATGTGATTAATTAACACATAAAGTTATTAATAAACATGCTGTGACTAATAAATTTTATCAATCATTATGCATCCTTAGCTTGCTAGCTATATTATATATTATATATTATATAGAGTACATAGGCCTCCTTGTTAAATTGTTCTTTCATCTTCGAATGAAGCCACCAAAATCACCAGTCATTAGGTGGAATCTCTCCTTCAATCACTTAAATATTTATCAGTTAAGGGCACACCTCATCTCTTTCATACATATAGCATGACAAACTCAAGTCCCCTCCACCATAAAACCTCTAAAATGTTGGAAATCAATAACTTTTTTTAAAGGGCACTGTAAAAGATTTATGCAACAGGAGGAGAAAATATATTCCGTTTTTCTTTCATATATAAACATCAGTAACCCTGCTAAACCAAATATTTTTGCAATTTTTAGCTTATTTAAATCACAGAATCCAAAACTTGCTTTAGGATCTTCTGATATGCATCTGGCATTCATATTTTTTCTTACAAGCTATATAGTATTCTTTTACACTTAACCAAAATACCATGTACTAATGGACCTCTTATGTAAATCGTTTGGAATATTATATATGTATATATACAGATAGATTTTGCTAGTACATGAAATTTGGTTTGAATATTTGGGGTTAGGTATATTGTTACACGAAATGTGTGTGGTGAGAAAATTGAACCCCACATGTGAATACTTGCATAAATCAACAACAGCTATCAGATATACGTAATCTGAGTTACAGAAGATCAAAATGTACATGCAGCTTTTAACCTATTGCTTCTTTTTGGAACTTTTTTTATATCTTAACTCTGCTTAGTTTTATTCTATGTTTCCATTACGCGTGCCCCTTTTCGCTTTCACTCTCTTGGCGTGCAAACTAAAGTATAACATCATATAGTTTTTTAAAGAAAAGATGCAGTTTTGAACCTTCTACTTTGTTAAATCCTATGAATTCAGATTTCTTTATTTTGAAATAGAAATATTTTTAAAAAATATTTTCAATTCTTAATTTATTTGTTTATTTATTTCTTATATTTTAATTAATTCTACTATTATTTTGTGAGGCCTTAAAAATATGTATTATTAGGTTTATGGTTCAATTGCATCAAAATAAAAAAAAATCATATAAAATATTAAGCGTCGAATTAAAATTATAGATTTTTTTTAAAAAAACAATGTTTTTATGAAATGAGAATATGAAAAATACGAAGTAAATGAAAAGATTGAAATTATGTTGAAACTTAAAGAAAATAAATAAATTTTAGACTAATACAGCTATATTTCACATTTATTAAATAGTTTTTAATTTGCATACATAATCTTAATTATTGATAATTTTATAATGACGGGAGCAAATTATAAAATAATGTTTTTATTTCAGAAAATAAAATGAAAATATTACATAGACATGCATATTAGTCCTTTCTTTGTATAGTTAAGTGGCCCATTTATAATTTTGAAAGTAATTTTAAAATCAATAATTTCCAAACAAACAATTAAACCTAGGTAGTGCAGTGAAGTGATGAAGGGATGTATTATAAGAATTTATTCCTGAAGGATCATCCACAACAACTGTATCTGTCATTTTGTGTCTCTTATGGTACTGTGTATCAGTCATTGATCATGCATTCATTTCATTGATAAAGATAAAGATCAAAGTCGAAGGTTGCCACTTGTCGTAATTTAATGAATTTGATTGAACACCCAGATAATTTTGGCGATTCTATGTGGCTCTGTGGCTCCTCGATTATTGACCTTTTCGAACTGTTCATACAATCATAATCTCACAACCTGCAAAGTACTATGTTTCCACATTTTTTAATTCATTTTAGCCGGAGTTTTGGCCAGTTTCTAGTGGACACACACATAAGATTTCTTTGTAATAAAACAGCTGTATTAATTGATAAAAATATTCTCTTCATTATATTTATATATACAGACACACTGAAAAAGTGGTTATACATATATGGGAAGGTCTAATGGACCCCTATAATATTTAAATACAAAAGAAAAATCCCTAATATAAGAGAAACAAATTTGGAGTCACTGAAAGATGTTTCTTACTCATGTGTCATTACCTTTTATATATATATATATATATATATATATATATATATATATATATATAACTTCAACTATCTTTTCCAAACTTAATGAGTGGTATGAAATGTCGTGTATGATTATTATTACTTGTTTTCTTCTCAATTTAAACTATTCCTTTTTCATTTTATATTTCATTTTAACTGTAATCATTTCAATTACTCATATTTCATAACATGTTCTCTTTAAAGGTCAAGTTATTATAAAATCTAAGATATTATATAAAATCCCTTCATTCTATATATATTTCAAAACTTGATATTTGTTTTAGGATCTAATTTTCATATTACATTTCCATCAAACTAATTTATTTGATTTAGCATACCTTTCTTAAATCTCTCCATCATATTATGTTTTAACATTTTTCTTTTCTTAAGATATCTTGAATCTCAATACTTAAATTTCTTTACATGCTTCGTTTTCATAAAACTCTCTTCTCCATTGTTAGTGACTATTTTTGTTTTGCCAATAATGTTTCGTTAAAGTATTTTATATCTTTTAAACCTATCCTCTACTGCATGTTATTTTCTAATTAACCCAAACAATGGAATGCATTTTTTAAGGATAAAATGAAAATAAAATATAAGAAACTGATAATGACTTAAATAAATTGATTTATGAAATACCATTAATAAAATTATATACGTTTTTTAAAATAGTAAAAAAAATAGAAAACAATTGAAATGAAGTGAAAAACATACAATTTTGTTTTAATAATGGTTGAAAACCTGTGGAAATTATATTAAATCAATTTGGTGAAATATTATTTTAATTTTTTTATTTGTATATTCTTTTATTATTTTGATATGGTGACTTGTCGGAAGAAATTTATTTAGAACAACTCATAAGTTTGTTGATTAGGAAATGTTTGTGTGTAAAGTGCATAAGTCTTGGACAGCCTTAAACAATACAATCAATATTGGTTGGATGATGAGTGAAGTTATACAACTATTTGGTACAATTTGTTACAAGTTAGATCACTCCATTTTCTTTCATTCCTCACCATCAAACATATATATCTTTTTACTGGCCATGTTCTAGAAGGCAACTACACTTATTTCAACCTTTTAAGACTAAGGATATGGGTCTTCATTATTATTTGTTTTGGATTGAAGTAGGTTAATCCAAGTTAGGAGTTGTTATTAAGACATATTGAAAAACACACCTTCTAGATTACAAATGAGTTAATAATCTTATTGACTCCACTGTAAAGCTTTTATGACCTTTTGCAAGGAAATAATTAAGACCATGTAAATTTTGTCAGAATTAGATGTATTAAAGATTTTATTTTAAAACTTTTTAACAAAAATACTCCAAAAATCTGAAATAAAAACCCAGTTTAATATAAAGCAGAGTTGACTAATGCGTCAAAGCCAACTAACCAATGAAGCTTGAGAAGAAGGAAAATAATTGAAAAAAAAGAGTTAGGGTTGAGGAATGGGAAACACGAGAAAGGGATGATTATTGTACGTGGTGACAAGTCTGAGTGTGTTGGAATGGCAACCGTGTGATCTTAAGATGATTTTGTAATTATGTGTGATGATCAGAGACACCCCACCACATCGTATTGTTTGTTCGCAGATATGGAATGGTTGGCCACGTGGGCGACGTGTGAGAGAGCAGCAATGTTATATGCGTGAGTTGGGCCATGTTGTTGTTGTTTGACGTGGTTCCATGTTTACAGTTCGTGCAGTTGCACTTGCTTCCTTTTTCTTAGCTGGATCTTAGGTGCACTCTACACCACTCCATTTTCAGTCTTTCGATACTGTCAACAAATATATTTTATTTTTATCTATTTAAAATATAGGAATTCTATTCAAGTTAAAAGTTTCACTATTGCTAATGTATAAGAAAAAAAAAAGAGTGGTCTGCAGGGATGTTTATTCTTATTTATTATTGACAAATGTTTTCACTGATTTTCTTCTTCTTATTATTTTTATGTTTAAAGAAGAGAATATTTTAGATGTGAAGATTAACCTTAAAAATATTATCTAAATGTATTTGAGTTTACTTAAGGGTGCTATTTAAATGGACTTTAATTTGGTGCATTGACACTTTCTATGAGACTGGAAAAGTTTCCTGTCCTTAGTCGTCTAAAAAGTCTTTTAATAAATCTGAACTTTAAAATAAATATACTTTAAATATGATTATTTCTTGATGTTATTGCAATAAATTTAAGATTGATACATTTGATTAGATGATAATAATTGTAAGTGATATTTAAAATAAACATTTCATTAATTAATAACTAGTTGAAGCATAAATTTTAACAAGTATGCCAAAGAATATAATTGTTTAACAAATAAAGAATAAGTAATTTTGTGAATATAAAAATTATGAGTTATGCGATTATCTTTGTAAAGACATGTATGATATGTATTTTAAGTAATAAAAATATATAAATAATAATTTTTAGTCAAAAATAACATAATAACGATTATAAAAAATTGTATATCTTCTATTGGTTAGATAATTTATCGCAAAATATCAATCAAAAGGGTTGATAACTGTGGAAAACAATATATTAAACCGATTTGAGTTGTCGATTTTTATTCACTTTTAGATTTTAAAGCAAATAAATAAAAATATATTTTGAGGTGTTTGTAACTTTAAAAAATTAATGGGTAAGCACTAAAAATAGACAACAAATACACGTTTTCCTTGTGTAATATTTTAAAAAGCAAAAAAAAAATTAACAGAACAAAAACGTTTCCCTTTTGTTACTTAAAAAAAATGAAAACAAGTAATGTTGAGTTACTTTTAATAAACGGAAACACGTTTCCAACGGAAATATTTTTTTTTTTTTTTTTCACTTTGATGGGAGGTCGGAAATAGTAATGTGGGGTGCCAGTAGAAGGGCCTCTGTGCAATTCTTTAAGATATATTTCTTCCTGCACCTCTGTATTTTTTAAATTTCCATTTTCGTCCCTTTTTTTAACATAAATACAATAATGAAAATATCGTTTCAGATTACGAATTCTGAAATATATTTCTAAATTTGAATACCTTATCCAAAATTATGTAAATAGTGGTTATTTTACCTAGTTTCAAAATGTCTTTTATTAGATTTTGAAATGGTTATTTCGAAACTATTTAACTATTTTGAAATATATAGTTTGAAAAATACAACTTCTATATTATTAATTTTGAAACATTTCTAACATCTTATTTGTTATCCAGACTTTTTTAGCTTTTTTTTAACATATCTAAAATAGTGAAAAGTATCATTCCCAAATATATATTTTTGGAATGTCTTACTTGTAATTATGTAAATGATGCTTATATCAAATAATTCTTAATGTGCATTTATGTCTTTTAACAGTATTTCATAATAGTCATTCTTGAAGATTTTTATCCTTAATGATTTTGATAGAGTCCATCCAATACATGAGGAAAAGTGTGTGGTGTAGAAAGAAAGTTCCTTTTTCAAAACACCGACCTTCCCCTACTCTATGCTATGTTTGAGGGCCCATAAGCCTATAATGTGGTTAAGCTTCATAAGTTTTGACTTTGAATTAATGTTAAGATTCTTCCATTCATATAACTTTTTAATTTGTAAACTTAATTAAGTTTGTAATTCCACTTTATTCACATAATATGTTCCGTGTATATAATATAAAATCTTTGAGTTTAAATTTCGTGGATGAAAAACTATAATTAAAAGATAAAACTTTAATATAAATGATTAATTCAGTTTTTTGATGAAAATTAATTACCGACACATATAATAAATATTTAGTACAAATAATATAATTATTAAAAAAACTTCATATACATTATAAAGACAAAGGAAAAAAAAAATATGAGAAAGAGAAAAAGTACATGACGATTTAATTAAGTAGGTACAGACAAAGACTTTAGAATTAAAGTAGGCTTATTTCAATAATTTGATGCCCCTTGTTTGCCGTCAAATATGGAATTTTGTAAAGCCTACTATTGAATCATATCAATTTAATTAAGACCAATAATACAAAAATTTACTAAATTAGAGAAATTTTACTATATTTTTTTATTAAAATCAGATTAAATTAAAAAAAAATATGAATATAGATAAGTCACACTAAAAAACATAACTAAAATAAATAAATAAAGCGTACTTTAATATAAGATTACCTCAACCATCAATGGGTTCAAACACTAAAGAAATTAAAATTTCTATATTATAGTTATTATTTTTCTATTAGATTAAAAATAAAATGTGTCAATGTTTATTGTATTAAACTGACTACGATAAATAGTTTTTTTTTAATAATTACAGACTAATTAAAAAATATTGTTGATTAAAGCAACTATATATCTTGAATACATCACCATCATCTAAATTACATCACATTGAGAAAATATTTAGTTACTTTTCAAGCAATTTAATTCTTCCTCTCTGTAGATGTTAATGTTTAAAATATTTGGTTTTTTATATTTTACGTTAAGGCAATATCCTTAAATATTTAATATTTTTAACTTATCATATTATTTTCTGAATAAATGATCATGATTATTTGACTTAATTAGGCTATTATAAATCATCTTTGATTAACACTTTTTTAATAACTTGCCATTTTTTAAATGTACTCCAAATTAACGTTCTTTTAAAACATTAGCTTATAATTTTTTTTTGTCATTATGGAACTTCTTAAAATTTTGTTTTATCCCCTTTTAAATAAGACAAATATTATTATATTTTAAGATACACAAATCAAAACAATAAATATGAGGTTTACTTAAGCCTCTTATTTTTATTTTAAATTTGATTAAAAATATTTTGAGATGTTTCCTAAGATTAATAATAGAATATACCACATAAAAAAATTTAATTAAAATTAAAAAAATATTAATTAAAATATTTTATTTGCAAATAAAATTACAATATTTTTAAATTAATTAAAATTAAAAATTATAATATCCTAAGACATATTTTTATAATAAACATTTATTTTTATCATTTTTAATTTATTAAACATGTTAAAGAATAACTTTACTGAACACTTGTATTTTATAGTTAGGTTAACTTACTAAGCAGGTTTTTTTCATATTTCATCTAGTTTTTGTCAAATATTGTCCAAAATTACAAATATTTTAAACAGTTAAAAGAAATTTATCTAAATAATTATTGTGATAAAGTTATTTGTTGTGATAAATTTGGCAGTGGCATGAAATGGTAGTTTTTTTTAAATTTTTTTAATCAAATGTAAAAATGAGGAAGATATATTGTTAAACTTAAAAAAAATGAAGAAGATATATTGCAAAAACAACTTTTCTCTGTTTCCCCTTTCTCTGCTCTCTCTGTTTCTTCTTCATGCTCTCTGTCTCTTGTCCTCTAAACAGATATTTAGAATTCTTCTTTTAGTCTTTAAATTTAACATATTTTTTTAATACGGTACATGATCAAATCTAGCTTTATTGTATACGAAGAACATGCCTCAAATCTGAACATAGCATGATCGCAATTCCTCAATGATCCATGGTTGGTTGGTCGCTTAGCATAGCATGTTTGAGAGGCATGAATAAATTATAAACATGACAGACAAAAGGAAACACCACAAAAGTGAAAACAAAACTCCACTTTCTTTTCATTACATTATGTATTTATATACTATAACTGAAACCAGCTCCAACTAGCTTTCCAACGATTAACCGAAAGCCATGTGAAAACCGGTTTCAACCCACCATGCATGATAGCATAAAATGGTATACACTGTCCTTTTCTACGACCAACATTACCACTTATCACGAAATGAGTCTAAAGACACATAACCAAGATTAGAGGTAAAACAAAAACCAACCTAAGCTGTCTCAAGTCTCAACCAATACACAACTCATTCCAGCTTATTGTTGTACCAGTAAACACCCTTGTCCTTAGACCCTTCATCACTCTCAACGTACATGCACTCTCTTGCCTCTCTCCACATTGCCTTATAGATAGGAGTTCCATCAAAGTGATAATACTCTCCCAAAATGGGTTTTATAGCCTTCGTGGCTTCCATTGCATGGTAATGCGGCATCGTGGAGAACAAGTGATGAGCCACGTGTGTGTCAGTGATGTTATGAAGAACCTTGTTCAGAATCCCGTAATCTCTGTCCACAGTGGCCAAAGCCCCTCTGAACCAATCCCACTCGGAGGAATCGTAGTGAGGAACCGAAGGGTGAGTGTGCTGCAAGAAAGTGATCAACACCAACAACGCATTTACCACCATCAAAGGCACCCCATAGACACAAACCACCCAAAGCAACCCTTTGGCCAAGACAAGCTTGTAGAGGCCATAACACACGGCCAGAACCCCGGCATCGGAGACATAAATCTGAAGCCTTTCACGGTCGGAGTAAATGGGGCCATAAGGGTCATAGTGGCAGGCGAAACGCTCGTATTTCCTACCCGAAACGTTGAAGGCCAAGTAGAGAGGCCAACCTAGGGTTAGGGTAATACCGAGAGTGAGAACTCTCCCGACAGGGTTGTTGAGGTACTTAGAATACCAGCGAATGCTGTCCTTTGTTTTCGGGACAAACACTTCGTCACGTTCAAGGGACCCCGTGTTGGAGTGGTGGCGGCGGTGGCTGTATTTCCACGAAAAGTAGGGCACCAGAAGAAACGAGTGGAGAACGAGACCAACCGTGTCATCGAGCCACTGGTAGTCGCTGAAAGCGTGGTGGCCACACTCGTGCGCTATGACCCAAACGCCGGTGAGGACGGAACCTTGGATGATCCAGTAGAGGGGCCAGGCCAAGAGGGAGAGGTTGTGGGGAAGGGTATGGAAGTAATTTAGCGCCACGTAGAGCAGACATGAGGCTATGGTAAGGTCGTAGAAGACGTAGGAGAAGGAACGAGGCACCGAACGCTGGAAACAGTGCGGCGGAATCGCTTTCTTCACTTGGCTGAGACTGAACGGTGGTTTTGCGTGTGGGACGCGCTTCTTCGAAACCTCGTCTCCACCTGAGTTTCTCTGTTTAACAGCAGAGCTTCGGCCACCACCTCCCATTTTCACGCAACCTGCAAGAAACACAAGGTTTTGTTGCTCACTGTTAAGAAATGAGTTGTGACAGTGATATATTCACAACCAAAGATTCATACGATTGTTCGTATAAAACAAAGGTTAGAAAGTGTTTTCGTGTTTGTAAGTTACAATATACAATACAAGTATCTAAAGATTGTCATCTATACGTCAATATAAGTACGTTTTATAGGAAGAATTTGATATTTTTTTCTAAACCTAACATTCATATAAACTAAAGCGTGTGCTCATAGAAGACTGAAGCCTAGCTTTTACCTGAAGATTCGTGTAAAATTAAAAATAGGGTTATATACTATATATAGGTAAAGAGTTATCATATAGTTGAATTTGAAACGTAAAGTTTTTAGGGTTCTAATGCACGTTTAACAGTCTTTTCACGTTGTCTAAAGTTTAGGTAGAGTGTGAAAACTGAGAAGAAAATTGATTTTTGTGTACTCACAAGAACAAGTTCTTGCTATGAACGTGTCATATTATATATGCAAGTGCGGTAACCAAGTCAATGTAAATAACAGAGAAACAAAAAAACAGTAAAATACACCATCAATGAAAAACGTGAACAAATGGAAGTCGTGGAAAATTAAAACTGCTATTAGGAAATTATTTCCATCTGGACGAAGTTTCACACATAAATATCATTATTAACGTGTAATTATCTACTTGATTAATTTTGATTTGATGGGGTAGGGCCACAAGGATAAGATTTTTTTTTGTATTAAAATAATTTGATGAAACAGTTAAATCCTAAATAATATCATAATATAATAAAACATGGTTTATTATATAAAAATCGCATGCGAATGCCGTGGTCAACTTATAAATTATATTTTACATTTTGTAATTTTGATTCCTATTTTTCCATAACTTTAGTCTATTAATCTAAATTATTTGTAATTTAGTTTTTCACTGTTTTTAAAATTTATAATTTTTAATATTTTATTAATGAAATTATTTCTTGATGATATCTTAAATAAATATGTTAAGTTTAATGATATGATTGATTAGATAATAAATAAATAAAAATAAAGTGTAAACAAAATTAAAATTTAATCAAAATTACGAAGTTTTAAAATTTAATATGCTGAAATCACAGAAAAAAAAACTAAAATCGTAAATAAAAGTTAAAACAAACCAAAATTATAATTTTAAAATAATTTATCATGGACTAGAAAGATTGAAAAAAGCATGTATATATTTTCCTAGGAGAAAAATGTTAAATTTATAATTAACAGACTTTTAATAATCAAAAAAGGACTTTGTTATCATTGAACTCTTGTTTTCTTTAGAAAATTATGCACTACAGAACAATTACATATATATGAAGTCAAGTCAAATGAGACAAATTGATAAAAGATAAAATATATGTTAACTTAACAAAAATATCAATAATATGTTCACATTAAAAACCATACGTCATATTAAAACCACTTTCTTATTAAAATATATATTCCAACATTTAGCTCTTCCTACCTTAAAAATAAAAAATTAAAACTATTAATATAACTCATTAATCAGAAGAAGAAAAACGTGACCACATTGATTGAGAAGATTATCGCATGTGTTGCAAGGTATAATGATTGAAATTGAAAATTTTAAAAACCTTGACCAAAATGAACATTAACATGTTAATTAACTTTAATTTCAACTAGAAGGTAAATGAACACAGAAAAAGAAGAAGAAACAATGATTATTAGATCCTTTAGATCTAGCAATAATGAAAATAAGATTCAGACCTAAAAATTAGCATGATAATTTATATATACATATGAATAAGCATTCCATCAGAACAAAAGAATATGAAACATAGATAAGGAGAAAAACCTGAATCAGATGGTGAAAGTGAAAGGTATTTTATCTTTCTCCCTCTGTGTCTGAAAGAGAGAAAGGGTGGCAGAAGAATGTGTGAGAAGAGAGAAGAGAGGAAGTATTTAAGCTAATACTTCCCTCTTCGAAAATGCAAGTTCCCATTGGAATGAAGGACCCATTGCTTATAAACATTTTTTTCTTTTTTGGCTCATGGAAAACGTTTCTTTTTTGTTCCTGCTATTATTCGCACCCTTTGATTCTCCCCCTTTTACTCACTGCAATGTGTGGCCATAAGGGTCTAATGGCGGCCCAAGTAATCCATGTCTTTTTAATATCCGAAGTTTACGGAACAAGCATTAAAAAAAATATTAATTTGTGAAGAAAAAATTCTTATCAAACTTAATTCACATCTTGATTTTTAATGATCATTTGGTTAGCAACAAGGTGAAATCTTATATTTTCAAGAAAACTAGGAATGGAGGAAAGGGTGATGAAGTAAAGCAGGGTAACACCATATTCGTTTTTTTTTTTCAGCAAATGATACACATATATATTGTATAACCTTTACAAGTAAATCCTCTGCATATGATCATATGATCTCTTGTTAGCGAGTTTTTAGATTGTACAAATTTAGATTAGTCATCTATTTTTTTTATTTTGTAAAAATACAATCATATTTTAATATTTTGAAATATTTAAACTTTACTTTTATGATAATCTAGGACCAGGAAACTAATTATGGTCCGACCTTTTCATATGTTAAATTGTTGGTTTGGTGAACGATATACAAAATTTGTTAGTGCGTTTATGTTGGTGAAAAACTATGTTAATAAAGTAAAAAAATAAGAGTAGAACAAAGCCCATACAGGTAATCTTGATGACAAGTTCAACATGGAAAGAGCATATACCAGAGTGAAACTTGAAAGGGAAAATTTTGTTCTCAAAAGCAAATACAAAAAGTGGCTTATCTTAGGAATCACAACACAGATTCTTGGTTGTCAAACAGGAAGTGTTTTCTTTTATGGCAAAACTCTAGGTAGTGTTGGTGTAACACTACAAATCTGCAGTGTATATTTAAAACATACAAATTATATATAAACTTCTCCTATGTATGTATTACATTTTTTTAACAGCATGTATGTATTACATACTTTCAATATATATATATATATATATATATATATATATAACCACAATAAAAGTACATTATTATATAAATATTCAAGAATAATTACATATTTTTCCAAATCCAATATTTATAAATTTATTTATTATTGTATCACAACCACAATAAAACTTAAAGGATGAATCAGCCATTTCTCAACCGCCAATTTAGTCAGGAAACTAAAAACATATAGGAAAAAAATATAGCAGAATTGATTTGAAAAAATATAAAAAAAAATGGAAAAAATAAAAAAAAATTAAAATATATTAAAAGAGATATGAGATGGAAAAATAGAAGAAAAAAAAATCTTTTTCTAAAAAAATAATATTTATCATTTGATAAAACTCTAAAAAAGACTCATAAATTTAGATATATTTTTTTTATTGAGTTTATGTTAAAATTTGTGTTTTATTAAGTGTTCAAAATATTTTTTTTATTTTCCTATTAGTTGATTTTGTAAACGGTCTGATGGTTTCATTCATTTTTTTTTTTGTTTCTAAGTCCATCATTTTATTTATTTTGTTTTCAATTTTTTTTCAACAAATAGTCAACTTTTTTTTTTCTTCAAAAGTAAGTTGACCGATAAATTTGAAAAGATTGGAAATAGATAAAACAAGTTAATTAGTCAGTTAAAGTGAAAAGTACAGAAGTAACAATTGTATCATTGTATCATCCTGTTGATAAAAAAGATCAAACAACAAAATATTTTAAAAACATAAAAAATACTATAAGCACTCAATATAGAAGAAAAATTTGGAATACACTAAATAAAAAAAATACCGGAATTTATTACGTATTTAAAACTTAATTAATTAAGAAAAAACTAAAAATGTTGTAGTTTCTTTCACCTTGACTTGCTTAAAGGCTTTTAAAAAATATATAGTTTAGAAAAACAAAATCGTTTGTTGTTAGGACATAACAAAAATAAGAAAAAACCTCCACAATGTTAATGGATCTTTTATTCAATCAATTTTTTCCTCTCCTTACATTTTCCCTCACCGTCTCTCTTCTTTTTCAATTTCAGCCACCTTGTGTACAACTTTTCATGTCTTGCATGGCACAAATGCCCCACTGCACAATATAAATCCAGAACTCAGTCCTTTTCTAACGAAACCCCTAACCCATTCAGGAAAAGGAAAAACTGACTTTTAACCTAAGAAGAGTTATATATAAAAGTGAGGAGACAAGGACACAATAAAGAAAATAAAACACATAAAAAGAAGATAAAAATACATAGAGGAACAAAGGTAAAACACATATATGAATAAAGAAAAGAGAAAAAATATATATATGGAGGAGAAATTTTACTTCATTATTTCTCAATAATAAAATAAAGGATAATATATTTTAGAATCAAATATTTACGCCGCCTTTACATAAAAGACAATGCAGAAGCATTATATCACAATTGATCTATTTGTATATGAATAGAAATTTGTCATGCATAAGGAATACAATTGATCTATTTATAATATCTATGAATAGAAATGTGTCATACATATAAGGACTTAGACTGCAAAAACACTGAAAAACAATATTATGTAAAAATATGTTTATATTCTTTCAAAGTTATTAGAGAAATTATTTTTCTAATGAGAAAGACATAACGATTTCTAGGTTTCATTTTTATTTGTACGAGTGTGGGTCTAAAATCGTCTTAATTCTAGGTCATGGCATAATCACCTTGTTTTATCTTAATTGTTTCAACTTAGTATGGGAGAGAGATGTACTCAGTTCCTAAATATGTATAACGCCTTTTTGATACACAGAGATCCTTTGAAAAAAAATTACCCCAAGTTTGATTACCAAAAATCCAATAAAATCTTATAACAGTATAATTTCATTTTGAAAAATGCATTTTCAATTGTCCTAAATAATTTGTCATAGAAAGAATTACGTTTTTAATCATACGAAAATTATATTTATAATGTAAGTTATGGTTTTACATTCTTATTTACAACAATATAGAGAGTATTATGTCCGAAAAGTCCATTTATTTAATTTTTTTAATTTTCTTGAGAATGTAAATTGTAAATTGAGTGATGAGTGTGGGAATAAAATTATTTAAAAAAAAAATGAGAAGTTGGCTATGAATAGTAACGGGGGTAGAGGCCGTTACTTCGTGAGGGTGGTTTTGTACAGAAACGTGGCAGTTACGTGTCCCAGGATTAACTGCATAGCCTTTAGAAGCATGACACGTGTGAGATGTTACACGTGTGAGAAAGAGAAGGGGCACTGGAATCTATATAAAGGTTAGAAAGAGAAAGAAGAAGAAAATAAAAGATTGAAAATGCAGACAGCGAAGAAAGCGGTTGAGAGCGTGAAGGAAACTGCAGCAAACATTGGTGCCTCTGCCAAGTCTGGCTTGGAAAAGACCAAAGCCACTCTCCATGAGAAGGTTAATAATCATTTCTGTTGAAAACATCAAACCAATAATGTTTTTTTTTAGTTTCATTTTTTGTTCATGGTCAATGTTACATTTTTTGTCTTTAATAATCATTATAGAAATGAACCAAAATTAGTATCCGTGGAAATCACAAAAATGGATATTGGGTCAGTTGTAATTGGGCTTATACTAACTTTGAATTGGGCCGGAGCAGAGTGAGCAGATGAGTGCACGTGATGAAACGGAGAAGAACATGGCGACCCAGAAGAAACAAGATAAGATAAACCAGGCTGAGATGGAGAAGCGCCAGGCGTTTCAGCACAACGCTGCCTCCAAGGAATCTGCCGTCGCTGGACAGGCCCACGGGCCCGAAATCGACACAACTGGGCCCGGATCTGACCATGCTACGCACACTGGGCCAGGGTCTGAGACTTCGACCTTCACCACAACTGGGCCAGGGTCTGAGACTTCGAACTTCACCACAACTGGGCCCCGGCCCGACGCCATACCTCTAAGTACGGGGCATGGGCTTGGTCTTGAAGCTGAGAGTGCCATGTACCCCACTGGTGAATTTGGACAAGCGGGATCTAACCAAACGGCAGCAATGACTGGGCCTGGGCATGGGGGACTTCCACCGATGGAAACTAACACTGTGGTGGATACAACGACCCAAACTAGCATTGGGGGAGGAAGTGCTCCTACGAGTGGGCCTACTTTCAGCTGAATAACAATAATTAGTGGAGTTTGAATGTTGTGTTTAGATTAAGGTTATGTTATGGTTTAGATTATGTAGTTTTGGGTGTTGCAGGTGTTGTATTATTTTACTTTTAGAGTCGTTTATTAATCTTACGGTGTATACTTATGTGTGTGAACCATTTTGGTTATGGGACCAGTGTTGTACAAGGAACATTTAGTTCCTCTAAGTTACCCTATCTGTTTGTTTAAATAAATAAAAGTGTGGTGGTCAAGGACTGGTGCTTCATCTTCTTTTTTAAATTTCATGGCAAAAAAAAAAATCAGTAAATTATCTATTTCATGACATCCAATTTATTGAGTTATTTTATAACTATATCTTACCTAGAGATTAATCTTTAGGGCCTCACCAACCTAAAAGGAATAAAAGAATGAAATAAATAAATTAACAATTAAGAAGTGTAATTCTCTTCTTTTTTTTTTCCTTAGAAAGTCAATTTATTTAATTACTCTATCCGCTGGGGTATTAAAAAGTTATATTATCAATTGTTTAGAAATTTTCTGTTATAATTTTATTTTAAGAATAATTATTATAGACATACATTATACAAAAAAATAATTCTCAGTTAATATGCATACCTGATTAAGAATTAGCCAAGTCAGTGGTCCAACTCAAAACGTTGGTAAGAAAAAACCAATCAAAAAATCCGGTCAAATCAATCAAAAAAAATTATATAGTGTTTAAACTTAAATTGTGCTTGTGAAAGCATATATGGTAAGAAAAATATATTTCACTATTACATGTGAGCCAATTAAAAATAAGTTTTACTGCTTCAATCGTCAATCTAAATTAAAAAGTTATGTCCAATTAAAACATTATCTGATCTTTTATGTGACCTTATTGAATACTGACACGTGCTTCACTACTTTTGTGAAGCATGACAATATTAGACGTTTATACCATCGTATCATGTTTGTAATGCTTCAAATTTTGGAAACAAAAAAGGTGTGAATATTACAAGAAACGAATACGTATGGTGAAAATTGCAAGCGATTACATGCAAGTGCAAGTAAGCTCATTTAATTGTATACTTAATACCCGTAATGGACGTCTACTCATATTCTTGTTTGAAAAGTAGTAGTTCAAAGTTAAAATAAAATTTCAAATCTCAAATTTGATTACTGACAACCCATCTTTATCAAAATTGAAGTTTGTGTACAAAATCAGCTTATGTAATATTTAACCACTTAAAAAGTTAATTTCTTCACAACTTCAGATCAATTGCTTGAATAAATTATAATGGTCAACCCCGCTAGATGTCGACCACTTCAAATGCGTTTTTTTTTTTTTTGGTCACTGTAAAGTTTCTCGTACAAACACTTTGAAAACAGAATAAAATTGTGATTAAAGGCAAAAGAAATGAAATAAAAAAACACGGCATTTTCTTCCATCAAGCATGCGCTTTAATATTGTGAAATAATCACGTAAGTAGAAAGAAAAGTACTCATTTTTTGCGGTTGCAAAAAAGATGATTTGAAAATTAACTTAGTACGGCAAAACTATAACAGGAAAAATAATGTGAGTAACACTAAGTAACAATGCACAACAACATCAACTGCAATAATAATAATAATAGACCTGGCTAATACAAGATGGAAAAACAAAATCATACCCCCTGCTTGCGCAATTCAGCAGCTCCATGAGCAAAGTGGCATCGATCTCCAAAGGTGCAAGATCCTTTTGCAAAATTCTCACACAGCTTGGTCTTGAAGTTGCTTCCAGGAGGAGCCGGGCCACCAGGAACACCTGGGTTGGATTTCGGAGGGGCAGACATTGAAACAGTCAAAAGTAAATCTTTTACCATATTACTTGCCTCCTTTATCTGTTCGAAAGTTCCCTCAAGTTCAATGTTTCTAAGGTTTGGATCAGTCTCGTGCTCTCGTATTGAAAGTTTCGCTCCTGTTTGGCGACAGATCTGCTTCGAGTTCACACCACCCTTCCCAATGATAGCGCCAGCCAGAGAAGCTTCTACACTGATCTTGGCAGTAGAAATGGCACCAAAGCTACCAGCCAAGGGAGGCTCAATCCGACCAGCCATACGACCAGCTGCTGGAGGTCCCAAAGGTCGATGATCATCAATTGAAGGAGCAATAGGTTTGCCCAGTTCCCACTCACCATGAGCAAAATGGCACTTGTCACCAAATTTGCATCCTTCAGCAGTATTGAACTTGTTACATATGCGTGTTTTAACAGCAGATGGAGTAGAACCATTAGGGATCGGTGGGGGTGCAGCAACAGCTCTTGGTGGAGGAGCAGTAGGTTTTAAATTCATCATATGGGCAACCGCATTATAACCACCAGGAACATAATGCAAGAAATGGCAGCCCTCACCAAACGGGCAGCCAGCAGTGCTGCAGAAGACATCACAGTACAATCAGATCATCATATCAATACTTGCTACATAAAATGCAAGTCTCTCTTTTTATTTCCGGTTTTTTACAGCACAAGTGAAAAAGTAACTCATGGTATATGAATGTAAAGATCATGGATTATTTAGAAAGACATGTATGCACTATGTTCAAATTTTAAAAACTAGCAAAAGTTCAAAACTAAGTTCATAAAAGTGAAACACTTCATCGAACGCAAGAAGAAAGAAATAAGAGTGACATGGGGCAGATATCCAGCAAGGCTACTTCAAGAGGATCAACCAGTCCACATTTTAGCATAGCAGGTCGTACATTCACCCAACATACTAAGGTAGTCAACCAAATACGGAAGTACTTATTTTGTTTTCACAAAAATATAATAACAGCAACATGTAAAGACTAAGTAAACTCAACTGCTACAGAGCAATAGTTAATATTGGCAAAACTGCATCAGAGCAAAACAATGAATTGACAAGTAGACATACTGTAGCAATGACTTATTATTGCCTCTGTTTAATATATACTATTAATGAGAAAATTTATCCATGCTTATCAAAATGTCATTTTTAGCTTATGACCTTGTCTCGTTGGATTTATACATTTAAGAATGAGCACAACCATTGATAGGAAAAACTGATGATGGGGTTTCAGAGGGGTATAAACGGCTGAATAAAAATACTATTTCCAGCAAAAGCTTAGGGAGTGTGCTCTTCCCTTCAAGTTACGATTGAAACAAAAATTTTCACTAGCAACCAAACCAGCTTGTTAGTGTTCGACTTTCTTTTTGTTTTTCTTTTAAGACACACACAGACACACACACACATAGAAAAGCCCCTACATTAAGGAGCATTTTTTAAGAAAAAGTAGCTTAAGCAAAAGAAAAAAAACAAACGGAGTAACTTTTAACAATCAGCTGCAGTAACTACCTCCCAATTCATCCTAAAATAATCAATGAGGGAAAGTAAAGTGAAGCTTTTAGCTCAAAATAAGGTTTTAAGCTAAACGTGTCAAACAACTTCAACTTTATTTTTAAGCCTCTAATTTTGAGCTTTTAACTTTAAACGAGGTAGCTTTTAGACCAAAGAAAGATGGAAAAACAAAATCATATTTCAGATCGTAGCAAAAGATTACTTATACAGGCAATTTGAAGTCTCTATTTCATACACCCACAACAAAAGAGTAAGCTCCACAACAGAGCTGTGTTTGCTCAACCCCACCACTATGTACAGCACCCTTCTAATTAGGACCTTGCACTCCTACTTTGTAATCATTTATTCCCACCCATCTCCTTAGTCAAGTGATAAAAAATTCAGAAGGGAGGAGGGGGAATAATAAGGAAAGCAGACAGAAACTCATCAGACTTACAAAAAAACACAGAACCAAGCATGGTAACAATGTAAGAATGAGCAGTGCTAAGAACCACCAAAATAAACAAACACCACAGAGGTTACACAGATTGGCTTGTCACTGAAAAAAAATCAGTTATAGACAGGAAGAAATTGATGATTGGGGTATGGGTTCTTAACAAAATCAGGTTAGTGTTAGTGTTTCTTTTGCAAAGATCACTTAACAAGGTAAGATCCAACACAGAAATTATACAGTAATCCCATTAAAACAAAGTTTAGATGTAGAATTGACTATTGAGGATAACAAAGTTTTAAATGATCACAATTTCAATCACATCATCAAGGTTTAGGGTTAATGAATGATCATGAAAACTTAAGATGAAATTCCCCTCCATGAGCACTCTCAATCAAGGTTCTAAATTGTGGTTGCAGTTTTGTTGCAATCCTTGATGTTGAAACCACATTGGCCACATTTGTTCACCACATCAAGGATTGCAACAAGACTGCAACCATAAAGCGCTCAATAAGTGGAATTTCATCATAATTTCGCATGATCATATGTCCTGGATTACAATCTTGATAACACTAAATTTTTATTGACACATATCCAGGATGTAAATGTAAAGAAGTCACCGGCTATAAAGCATATTAAGAAAATCCCTAACAAATAAGAAGGAATAGAAGATTTTAAAATGAACAACTATCATGCAAGACTGCCTTAAAACAATACACAACATCGCAATCAAATTCACCTCAATTATTTAATAAAAGTTATATATATTCAGAATGTAACATTGGACACAATTTACTTGTTCAAGTTCATAGATGTTGAAAAGCAAATTAGTCTCTTGAAAAATATAACAATACAACCTTGAGGATAAATTTTAAATGCATCTATATATAATTTAGGCATGTACTACCTGACCCAACTAACAAAAGTTCTTCATATCAGTCTATTAATAGACTACCATTTGGAAGGTGTGTTCATAAATAATAGAATGCAATAAAAAAATTGAAAGTTATCGTTGAAAGTTATTGTTGAAAACATGACCAACACTTATACCAATTAAAAATCGTGGGAAACACAAACAATGAAAACAATCAATTTATCTTTGGTATAATGTTTGATTCCCATTGCCACCGATCGTCCTGCAAATTGTTATCATCTTTATTGTTCTCCATTACAAAACCATTATTCTGTTACCACTTGATTAGACCAAAGAACAGTATGTACCTGTATAAAAGCTTCCAATACCAACCAAATTAATTCACAGATTAATTTTATAGCATCATTAAAATAATTAATTCTTACAATACACCGCCATTAAAAATAGAAAGGTATGCACTTTCAGATATACGATTTTAGATAGGAAAGATTAGAACCTGAAAAACTTGGTACAGGGCTTTGATTTGCTTCCTACACCACCTGATAAGGACTCCAAGTCTGTTGCAAAACATTAATTACGTTTTCTCAGTTAACGTTCTCTTCTGTTATTATTAATCTAGTACACTCCATTTAATTTCTTTTCCTCCAAAAACACACTTCGGAGTAATATTTATATCGGAATTATATTAAATTAGGTCAAATTTTGTACAATCAACCACCCCGAGCTAATAACAAACAAACCAATCATAAAAACATGCAACACGGTGAACATTAAACACTAAACCACTGTTTGGTTCGAACAAAAAACGTGCAATATATGCTTTTACTTTCCACTTTTCACTTGTGGAATTTTCAAGATTTTCAGCAGTGTTTTAACAAAGCAAGTAACTAAGCTACAACCGCAAAACGCAAAAACGACTTGAAGCAGAGGCAAAACGACGAAACGAAAGGAACGGCAGTAAATGGTAGAGAAGGAGAGAGTGAAAACCTTGCTTGGTCTTCTTAATGGCGCCGTTAAGGGTGACGGCGGGTTCGGGTCTTCCACGCTTGCGAAGGTCCATTGAGAGGGATCGAGATCCGGAAAAACCCTAACTAACGGCGGAAAAGAGGTTTTGGAAAAGAGGGTGGCAGAGAGAGAGAGAGGGTGGTGGTGGTGCCAAGGGAATATGAATAAATAAAAAAATAAAATAAATGATAAGAATTTGTATGGTGAAATTGGTGAGTGATAGATTTGGGTAATACTGAGAGGATTTAAAAAGCAAAGGTTCCAACGTAGTTAAATGTTGGGTTTGGATTCCGCTGAGGTGGGAATCCAAATAAACAATCCTATGTTGCCCTAACTGTTTTCTTCTTTTGCTTTTCCCCCTCTCATTTATCATGTCACATCTATTTTTTATTTATTATTAACCTTACGTCCCACTGAAAATATGAACTATTATTTATATTTTTATTATGCTCAATAGTAACTAAGTTAATAAATTTATTTTTGATAAAACATTATTTTATAATATCAAATTTATCAATTCTACAGTACATCACATCATCTCCTTCTAACAAAAGATTATTTTTTATTTTTTTATAATATAAAGATATTTTTTACGTCTGTTAATATTTTTTTCATTCTAATTTAAAATTCAACTTGTGATGATAATTTTGTTGTTTCATGTATTGATATGTGTGTCGATTTTAAATTTAATATATTTTTTAAATATATTTCTTTTTTATTCTTTATTCTCTACTTTCTTAGTTAAGTTTTATTAAACATGTATATATTGTTTATTCTTAAACTATTAAAATTTTATTAGTAGATGCAAGTTTAATTTTTAAAATCTTATTTGGAGATTTTGATAATATTAAATATTATCTTATTTTAATTATTTAATGTAATTATTCAGTGTGCAATAATTTTCAAATTTTGTTCAAATAAATAATCATATTTAAATTTTAAACTAAAAAAATATATAATTTGAATAAAAGATTTTATTAAAGTACAAATACGTAAAAAATATACATAATTCTAATAAAGTTCTGAACATAAGTTTGAGAATAACTTAGAACAAGTATTAGATCTAAGTTAAAAAAATGGAGACAAAACATATTCAAATTAATACACAGATAATAACACATGAATATTATAAAATACATCTTACAAAATAAAAGAATATTTACCTTTGAAGGGTGTTAACTCACACTTCTTAAACACGATTAGGAAATTGTGAGTGTAAAATCAAACACATTCTAAAAGGTATAAATAAAAAAATTAAAAAATTACCAGTCATATCAATCATTTTTAGGATATCTATAAATAAAAGTAAAGTCATGCAAAATGACTATTAGGATTAAATATATATAATTAATAGTTTTGTTATGTTTATTAAACTCTTTTGTAAAAGACTGACTTTAAAGTGGAAATTTTATTTATGAATCTTTCATTGTTATTAAATTAAGTTCTACAATAAAGAATGTTTAAATATTGTGTAATCAAGAATGATAAACTATAATAGTATTTTATCCTAAAAGGAGACAAGCATATAACTATGAATAACTTTGTGTATGTAACTAAAAAGTGACAGTACATTATATTTGTAATCAGATTTGATTAGTCAAATTTTTTATAATTAAAAAAAAAAAAGAATTCAACATAACTCAAGTTAAAATAAATCATTATCAGTTTAATGAAATCTTTAACAAATAACTATTTTCACTCATCCAACAAAGTATCTAATAAGTTTAATAAATAAAAGAGACTTGAATCAATTTTAACTTCTCAAGATTTTTGTTTTGAGTATTAAATCATTTTTTTCAAATTAAGTATCTAATAAATTACATAATTCTAGTTTAAGTTGTTAAAAAGATACTTATTTATATTTTGTCACCCTTTTAACTAATTCCTAAAATATTATTAGATTTATCTTTTGACATTTCAAATTCAATTTTTATCATAAAATCAATATAGTTTTCATTATAGTAGCATAATACATATACTTTTTTAACACTCTGCATCATTTAATAAACATACAGTCAGCAAAAATGATGCTCAGATCAGAATCTATTCTCATTAAAATATTTAATGTTAAAAAAGAAAACTGGATACTCAAAATAAAAATTCGTCATATATTTGAAACCCCAAACTTATTTAAGTCTTAACAGATAATGTTCAGTAAAAGTTCCTAGTTAAAAAAAAATATAAAAACAAATAAAAATATGGAAAGAAGAATAAAAAATTCACAATTCTTAATTTGCTATTTAACTCCAAAAACAGTCTCAAGCGGCTTTGTAATCTTCACCTCACTTGCCCCCACTTTTAGAATCTCCTAAAATACAATTTGACTCCTTTAGGAAAATGATAAAAAAAGTGTATGAGCTGGAATATGAATTCTTGACTCATTTCTTCTCCACTACCATGGAAGTCATTTAGTTATTTGACTTATTTAATTTATATATAAAAAATATGTATCTGTTATTTGCAGTTTTGATCCCCTATGTGTGTTTATTTCCATATTAAAAATTAACAAGATATTTATTAACTTTTTTATTGTAATTAAACAAATTTAATACGTAGTATTTTGCTTTTGGTAATTACAGTTTTTTTGCTTATTTTTTTAATCCTTACTATTTTGTTTTAGTCTATGTAAAATATTTACTTTTTTTTTAATCTTTATGACATTTTCCATTTTGACTTAGTTCCTTTGAAAATAAAAAAAAATGGACTAAAAGCATTAACCTGCACATTAGAAGGATAAAAGGAAAAAATAAATAAAGGAACTGAAATAAAACAAGAAGGAATAAAATATAAAAAACTAAAAAAAAAAATTATACGAACTAGAAAGAAATATAACCGTAGTTAAGGATTAAAAACATATAAATCTAAATTTTAGTATTTGCTATGAAGTACGAGTGTTAACAAATAGATTTGAGACTCTGATAGAACTTTGAAAGATGTAATAAGAATTTAAATTGACGAGAACATGGACAAATCATTTTGTGGTATATTTGTTCTTCTTGCCAGTAATTCCTGACAAGTTTTAGCCATTATGGTCATTGAAATGATTCTAATCTGTAGTGTAGACTACTACAAAAGAAATTCTTAAATGGACACTTGCTATGGTGACGAGAGCTCTAGTAGCCATCATGAAGGAGAAATTGGTGCTGAGATTCCTACCTAATAATGCAACCATTTCTTGATACAGTTGCAAATGTAGTAAATGTAGTGCTTTCACATATCCAAATTTGCAAGAAAAAATGTGATTCCGTCAATTTCCTTGATAAATAAATTCCTTTACCAACTTAATGCAGTTTAATCAAACAGTGTAATTATTTTATGGTAAATATAAAGTATATCTTAGCTGACAGTTTTGATAAAAAAAATGTTGACACTGAAAAATGGGTTTACAAGTTCGAATAGATGTGATGTTGATTCACCAAGAATGATTTTTTAAAATAATATAAGTTGTTTTAGCCTTCATTTTGTCCAAGAAATTAGTTCTTTATAATGGTATTCCTGCCACGTTGATGATAAACCTTGATATTTCATCCGGTTGATGATAAACCTTGATATTTCATCCGATTTATGACCTTGATATTTCATCCGATTTATGCAATATAACGATGCTATCGGTCGAGAAATTGGTGTAAAATTGTTGAGACTGGCATCCATGTTAGAAAAGACTTCTATCCCTCAAATGAATTCAATACCGTATTATCAATAAACTCAACTTGGAATTTCAGCATCATCAATTCCATTGGTTATTCGATTTGCTGTGCCATTTAGATAAAATGCCAAATCAAACATACGAAAACCAACTTCTACAATTTTAAAAGTTAGGTCTCCAAAAGGGTTTAAGATTTTAATGCAATGATCATGATACTCATTGTACAACAAAAAAAAATTTATAAAGAAATCTTCCAAAAGAAGTTATTCATTATTTTTGCATCTACGTTATCAAATGTAAACTCTCCATATTCAAGTTGTAAATTAATACGAATTCAACAAATTCCTTGCTCACAAATTACTTTCGTGCCAAATGTTCTGTTCTGCTAGTTTAGATGTGCAACACAAACAAAATGTATTGCATCTCAAAGTTACATAAACTAAAAGTCGTATACAATCTCATCAAAGATGCAATCAAGAAAGCAATATTTCTTGGAAACAGGAAATTGTGAAACATTCAGTGATATTATCAAGAAATCAAGATACCAATCAAGAATTGATAAAAGTAATCAAGCAGTGAAAAAATAAACCAGGTTTCTATCTTGATTTCAGGAGTATCGTTCATTCCACGAGCTTACTATTTCGCAGCTATAAAAAGGACTATGACACTCGGACAAGGAACAGTTGCATATGATAGAAACACAAACCAAGACTATTCAAAATTTAAAAATAAAAACAAAGATTGATGAGAAATAAATGTGGCGTGACTCGAGGGACCCATTTGATGATATTTTTTTGGTAACAGAAAAAGTGGAGTTGCTTAAATTATAAAATGTAAAGCACTAAGGTATCGTAAGGCTGGTATTAAATGTTGCTATTATATAACAATCAGATTGCTGCACAGTGGACAATGAAATTACATAAACCCTCGACTGGGCTGCTGTTCAAAAGATACTGTTTGCATTAGAGAATGGTTCCAACAAATTCAGGTCGTCATGTGAGTCATCACATAAAAAGCGAAACATTTCTTTTGAAACTCAGATTGGTTAACTTGGCTTGCACATTGGGATCTTAGAATCACTTAACATCCTTCTTTGAACCAAGAAAGAAAAACACCATTCTAAAATATTTATTAGACTCCAAGCATGTAGACCTATAGATGGTGTAAACCTCATGTTAAATAATTTAAAGTAGTGTTATATATGAATGGTACTGATGAACTAGCCACTAAAATACTACTTCGTTCCGCTTCCATAACAAAATATTGCCAGGTAAAGAACTAGACCCCACGCATGCCCCAGCTAAGAACATATGTACGTGTGCATGCAAAATATCCCAGGAAAATCCGTGTGACCATTAGAGGGAAGAAAAAATGAAGGCTTTCTTACCAATGAGTACCGATCTATGGGAGAATGGCGCTGTCAAATTTGAGCTGAACCCCCAAAGCCCATACATAATTCCGAGTAAGAAATTAAATTATTGACAGCATTCTACATTTCTATGTTTTTCATTTGGAAACCTTCAGCATGCATGCCTCTGAAAAGTTTGTCTGTATATCCGAAATGGCATGCCTACGAGAGAATTGTAAGAACGCAACGTTCCAATTCAATTGTAAGGCAACGGCAATTCATTAACTGATCAAGACTAACCTGCCAGTAGTATGCCACTGTCCGCTAAAGGTCATTCAAAACTGCATTTCAGGCTTCGTTTGATCCTCTCATCTAATGTCAGTATATTCAGGGAATGTTGTACAATCATCAAGGTCTGAGATCAAACCAGTAATATAATCATGTGGGATCATTTCAACACCCTCCATTTCCCATGAACTTTCTCCATTCAAGTCAAAGGGGAAACATCTATCCACAGCATTAAGTTCAACTTCATCCGTAGTGAATGAAGCAAGATCAAATCTCAGATCCGTAAGTGATGGCACCGACTGGAATATTGAGTCAGCCTGATGGTGATGCATTTCACTAGGATCAATTGAAGCTCTTTTGGACTTCGACCTAGAAGGCTTAGCAGAGTCAGATATGGAAGACTTCTGCTTTCCAGATGATTGTATCCTGGATCCAGGTCGAGACCTTGCATCGCTGGTTGGGAACGCAGATGATGCCCATCCAGAGACGTCTTCTTCACAAATTCTTGTTGCCTCCCTGAGGGTACGAATAAAGGAGAAAACACCATTAGCAGCTTCCAACAATAACCAAGAAAAAAAATTATCACAGACTAAGGACTTGGGTAAAGAAATTTAATTGACATTACAGCTTAATTAAAACAGTTATACCAATTGTTTAAAATGCTACTTTTGTTCTGTGAAAAGGACAATGGCCAACATAACGCAATGACGGATTTATTTTGATGCAAACAGTGTTACCAAGAGGAAACTACGACTAAAATTCAACCATGCATGATGTAACAGCAAAAGAGCAAATACTTTAAAGGATAAATCATAAGTTAAACATGTAATAATGAATTATCAATTTAGAAGTTTAGTTTCAGCATAACAAGAATATAATAAGTAGACCAAGAAGAAAAGGGCAACATGAGCAGATCTCACCTCCTAAAGCAAAGACTATTCACAAGACTGCTAATTATATAAGCCAAGAAACAAGATTATACTGCACAGTTAAAAGCACAGGCTAACACTCGATTAAGTCTTCTATGGATCAATACAACGGAATTTGTATATAATTATAGTAACTGACAGACACAATAATTTCCAATCCCTAACATCAGTCCAGCTAATGCTACCTAAATCCAGGAAAATTTCTATTTCGCCAGTCATTTGTGCCTCTCAATGAAGGAGCCAAAAAGAATATTAACAACAATATAAACCTACCACAAGGGATGCAATTAGATATCAAAATTTATGAAAAATAGATTCCTATTGAAATTAGGAAATACTACACTACTGAATCAAATGCCTGCTATGAAATTAAGTAATTCTCTCTACCAGAACTCAGTTTTGTTTCTTGTTCTTGCCTCTTGGCCCCTTATTTCAAGACTTAGTGTTGTTTCCTATTCTGGGCTCTAGGCCTCTTACATCAGCACCAAAAATAAAAGCACTAATTTACTGCCAATACCATCACAAGTCAAACCATAAAACTAAAATCCATAATCAGCCTCATACCTGAAACGATTCTCAGCAATGAACAGACCAACTTTAAACTCATCTTCTCCTGTTTGATTACTTAAAGATGGTGCTGGTTCAGTCCCATGTATCGATAAATTTATAACAGAAGGAAACAAAGCTAAGACATCACTCTCCTCTTTTGGGAATTCAAGAGTTATATCCAGCATATCTGCACTCATTGGCATGCCATCTCCTTGGTTAGAGAGGATGACTCTGTCATTCACTTGCCCAGTTGTGGTATCATCAAGTGCAGCTGCTACTAACTTCTTACTCTGGGCCAAATTTGCAAATGGCATCCTTTCAGAAGATTTCTTCAAGGAATTTTGCGAAGGCTGTCCTATGGAAGTAAAATGACTCTGATCGAAATAGAGACCATTACAGGGGGTTGATGGATTTTGCCTGCGGTCAACATGTGATGCCACCTTCCAGGCAGATGAAAGCAATGCAAAAAAATGCTTCTGCAGCAGCAACTCCCTATTTACCTGCTCAGAAGCAACATCTAACAGCATCCGTATGTTATCCTGCCAAAAGAGACTAGACGTGAGAAAAAAAAAGGTTTTTCTTTTGCAATTATCAATTTTGGGTTGATTAATGCATAATAGAAATGGTCAAATATTTTCTAAATCATAAATAGTAAATAAAAGTTGTAATCTACTCCAAATGAAATGAAACCATGTAGATGAGGTCATCACCACATGCAAAGAAAAAATATCGGGGACATGAAATAGACGTGCTAAAACCTAGCATTGCTAGTCTAACCTCTGTAACTTTAAGAAGAGCCTTTCCAGAGCCAGGGGTGATGATCTTCTCATTATTTGCGTTGTCCATCGACAAGACATTCTTCTGGAATAGTTCTCTAAACCGCTCACAGCAATGGACCGGATGTCGGTATCTCCCCCTGTATGACCCACCAGCAGTCATGCTATTAAGAATATCACTAACCAAACTCCAGTTAGGACCATATTCATGAACAACAGCACATAATATTGCATCCTCCTGAGCCAGCCAAAAATCAGCTGATGGAACACAGTCTTTGGACCAATGATTTCCCTTTCTCATTTTTTCTGGCTTTATCGTCCAGATCCGTTTTACAGGCATAGGAGTAATTGATATTTTTCCTCCCATCTTACCCCTGCCTGCTGTTTTCTGTTCCAAATCAACCAGAATTTCACAGGTCTTTGATTCTGCATGTTCATATTGGACAACTAAAGCGTTGGATTCTAAATCTGACGCATAAATGTCATGAGGATCCCTCTTGAACTTTTTGGACTTCTTAAGTCTCTTTTCTTCACCGTCAGTTGTTACTTTAGACTTACGTTTTTTCTGCATGGTTGAATTTGGAGACACAAAATCCAGAGCAGTGACATCCTCGTCATCCATGTTCATTGGCTCTGCTTGTGACTCTTCTTTCACAGGTTTCAAGCCAGAAGTTAATGATCCTTTCTTTAGAGATTTGAACTTTGCCTTCTTAGGTTTCTTTTTAGGTTTGGGCTTCAAATCCCCTGGTGTTGTCCTGTGGGAAAAAAAAGAACAATATAGCATTCTCAGGTATTTTCTTATTTAGGGTTTTACCTTTTTATAATACCAAACTTTTCTTGTATTTCGAAGTCTTACTAAAAGAAAAAAAAAAACCTCTTACTAATAAAACTGCAGAAGCAACATTCAAAACAAAGGAGACTTTCTAAGAAAGTATTAATGTCAAAAACCCATCCCCCACCAAAAACTTAGTTTGTATGTAGAAGAATATTACAGTTACAAAGTGCAAAGAGCTGTTTTTAATATGGATGTTAGATATTCTATTTTGAAAGCAAGTGATGGGAAGGAGATGATCAAAGTTCAGAGCTGGCCTACTTTTTAGAATCACAAGCTTCTTCCTCAGCTTCTTTCAGTCTAGCTTCATATTCAAGTTCCTCCATCAACTATAAAATCACAAAAGGCAAGATATTAATACTCATTCCAAAGCGTAGAGCAGGAAAAAAAATTTAAAGTTCATCCAACACACCTGATGTTGAGCCAAGGCCTCTACTTGCTGCCGATAGGCCATTGTTGCAAAATCAGCATCCCAGCCTATTATGTAGACCAAAATAGTGTTCAATCTCACAAGTCACAATTATTTCATGCATACAAGCTAAACATCTTGAAGACAACATTTGTAATAAACCATCCCCTGAATGAGTCAATAAATATACCAAAAACTGAAAGCACTGGAACCAACCGTAAATCAAATTTAAAATTCAATGTAAAAGGGTAACAACGAACCAAAATAATTATTACACAGTAATATAAGGTTTCAGGTGTAATAAACATATGGAGGAAAACGATTTATAGAATGTTTTATAGTTTCACAGACCTACTAAATTATGCTAGAGGCAAGTTATTTGGATACTGTCATGGTTAATCACTCTTCCATATGATCTAATATAATGACATGAACTTTAACATTTATAAACACTCAACAATAATTTCAAATGTTATGAAGAAAAGGGAGCAATGTGGAGCATACTTTCATAAACAAGAGGTTCCTCATCTTCATCGATTTCGGCCTCCATCTCCTCCTTGTACTTTTCAATACGATCCAACTCCCATTCTTTGTCCTCAATCCTGACTTCAGATTCCAAGGCTGTTTTATCTATAATTGGGTCCCACAGTTCCAGAAAGCGAATCGCATATCGATCAATAGGGCGTAGCTCATTTTCAAATGCTGAGATAGCTTGTCCAGCTGCAGCTGCAGCTGCAGCCATCTGATTGACATCAGCCAGCACATCAGTATCATCTTCTTTAACAGCAACAGAGTTTGGTGGTCTATCTTCCTTATGATCACTTCCATTTAACATTAATGCATTCTCTTTATTTAAGTTTTCACCTAATTCTGCAGTTTCATCATCTTCATTTACATATTCATCCTCTTCAAGTCTCCCAATGGCTTCTTCTGTAAACTCCTGGTTGTCCACAGCCTCTTCCAGTTCAACTTTCTTCAAAGCCATGTAATCTGCCTCATCTTCAACACATTTCAATGCAGCCTCTACATCTGCATTTGTTACAGAAACTTCCCCATTGTTCTGGTTTTTCTCCTTCAGCATATTTTTTATTGAAAGTGTTCTATGACCTGAAAATAGTTCCATAGGATCAAGCTTCTTGAAGAACTCGGTATTGTAACCCCCGCTTTGTATAACTAAATTATCAAGTGCACGCTTCTGATTTGCTTTCTTCAAAATATTCTCCTCAATGGTGCTTTCACTAATCAATCTATAAATATGAACTTCCCTTGTCTGACCAATTCTGTGGCATCGATCTTGTGCCTGTTGATCCATAGCAGGATTCCAGTCACTATCATAAAAAATAACTGTGTCAGCTCCAACTAGATTGATACCAACACCCCCACTACGGGTTGACAATATGAAAAGAAAATATTTGGGGTTTGTGTTAAAGCGCTGCATTAAGGTCTGTCTCTCCTCCGGTTGGGTTGATCCATCTAAGCGCATATATGTATAGCCATACAAATTAATGAATGCCTCTAATATATCAAGCATCTTTGTCATCTGGGTGAATATCAAAGCTCGGTGACCTTCTGATTTTAATTTTCTCAACAAATTTGCCAGTTCCTGCAGTTTCCCACAGTCAAATTGTATAAGACGCCTATCAGGAAAATACACTTGTCGGCGAACAATTGCAGGTCGGATTGGTGACAGTAGTGGTAACAAAACTTCAGAGCATTGCTGCTTGTAAGATGGCTGCAGAAACACATTTGTTTCGCTTGTACTGCACCAGCAAACAGGAGAGGGTGCCCGTGCAGCTGGAATTGCAAACATGAAGCTTTCAACCACGTCAGTCATCTTTTGAAATCGTTCAATGGGGGAGAGAACAATGTCAGCTAACTTTGTTGAGTACATGTACGAAGCAGGGTTTGCTTTCACCTGATGAATATCATATACAGGATGTCTTAAGGTAACAAGATCCCTCAGAGTTGTTGAGTACATAGGTCTTTTTTTACATCTCAAGGAGTTCCACCATGCAATAGCTGCTGCACGTTCCTTTGCTTGGTTTAGCCTCTCTTCCCAGATTTTCCTTTGAATGTCTTCAAAAATGTTTGTTCCTTGCAACTTTTTTTGATATTTCAGTGGCCTAATTACTTCTAGCTCATCTATACTAGTACGTTCCATGATTGAGGTTGCAGGGGTCTCAATAGCTTGTATTTCATCACTTTCCCAAGCAGTCATACTATAGTCAAGATCAGTGAATAAAAGACCCAAACCTCTTAGGTCCACCACTGAAAAGGGGCTAGGAAAAAGCATAGAGCAAACAGAGGAACTTAATTGAATATCAATACCACAAATATCAAAAGAACTGACAATGGGACGACCCTCAAATAGGTCAGGATGATTGCACACTTTACGAAGTTGCATGATAATGCTAATCATCCCAAAAAAATTGGCACTTGCAAGAGTTGCTTGAGTCTCTGAGCTAGCAATGAAATCCTCATACAAATTCCGCTGCCTCTTTGATAGTCTACAATATATGACATGTTCATGCTTCATTGGAAGTTGCTTTTCCACATCTCGCTTTAGTCGACGGAGTAAAAAGGGACGAAGGACATTGTGCAGGCGGTCAACAACCTCCTTATTAATTTTTTCTTCTCCCTCTACCATCCCTGATATAGGATTACTAAACCAATCCTTAAACTCTTGATGCGACTGGAAAACATGGGGCATTAAGAAATGCATGAGAGACCACAATTCCATGAGATCATTTTGTAGTGGCGTACCAGTCAAGAGAATCCGTCGTTTTGAATTGAAATTCAAGAGTGTCTGCCACCTTTGTGACTTCCAGTTTTTAATGAGATGAGCTTCATCTAAGATCAAGTATTTCCACTTTTTGCGCTTAAAAACTTTGGAGTCCTGAATAACTAATCTATAAGTTGTAATGCATACATGAAATGAGTTTGGTTTTAACCATCCTTGCCTTTTAAGTTTTCGCTCCTTTGCACTTCCAAAATAAGTCAAAATTTTAAAGGCAGGGCACCATTTCAGAAATTCGGTCTCCCAGTTAAGCATTACACTAGTTGGTACCACAATCAAATGTGGACCCCAAATCCCTTTTTCACAAGCAAGATGTGCAAGCAAAGATATAGTCATAATTGTTTTTCCAAGACCCATTTCATCTGCCAAAATTCCATTCAGTCTTTTTTCATACATCGTGACAAGCCAATCCAATCCAATATGTTGATACTCACGAAGAGAATACTTGAGTAGAAAAGGGAACTTTGTACGCACATTAGTTGTAGAGAAGGTGTTTCCAGTAGGTTGTGCTGATCTTGCAGCAGCAGCTGCATCAGCAATTATATGCTCGCTTTCTCTTTCATCCAAATTTTCATGAGGTGATTCCCAATGTTCTTCTGCCTGGGACTGTATGGTAGCCAGGTGCTCACCAGACTTGATATCTTCATCCATAGGAATGGCAGAATCCTTTTGCCCAGCATCTTCATGGACAGGAGAATCTGAATGGTCTTCGGACAAAGCAGAAGCATAGTCAGATTCATATCCACCATCTTCGTTGTCACTCGGGTCCTAACAAACAAGGAATGGGGCAATAAAAATCAATGTACTAAGGAATCAAGCCATGGGTAACAAATAGAGGTGAATTCCGCTTACCCTTTTATACCTTGCAAGCAGTTCCTCAACAGGCATGTCACTCTCTTTTTGTAATAATGCAATCTACAAATAAAAGTTTTGTCGTGAAGAGTAACATTAGAATATATACATATACATAAAACAAGCAGACTGAATACAACGTATATGGGGGGAAAAATTCTATATTAGTAGTAATATTCAGAAATAACATTGTAGAAAGATAGGCGGGTTAGCTCTTAACCTCATCCTTGGGATCTATTGCGTCAACTCTTTCCAGTTTTTCCTCCTCCGATAAGGTTGTTTCATCATCCTGAACATTTTTTAAAAAGTTCAAGACATAAAATTGACAGGCAAACAACCAAGAATTGAAAAATGATAAATAAGCAAAACCTTCAAAATAGTTGAACAATTGATTAACCGTGCAAAAAATTTCTTTAATATAAAATCCATCTAACACAGTAATATTCAACAAATTATTGACTTCGAATTAGTACGGAACGATACCAAAATTTGACTAGCAAAACCTTTTATAATGTATTTGGATTTGAAATATAAAGGAAAGGCTCGGTCTACCAGCAGATCACGTCATATTGAGTCATTTAACTACTAGCTAAACCCCACCTCTCTCCATGAGAAAAGGCTTTATACATGCACATGCTAACAGAAACTATAACACACATAAGAAAAGAAATTCCCTCCATAGTGATTTAGTCAAACCAGTGTCAGCACTCAACTGAAAATACCATACTTGATGTCTAACCATATTATCATGAGGCTGAAAAATACAACAATGCTAAGCTAGGTATTTGTACAGACACCACACTTGAGAATAAGAAAAGTGTATCAGAGCAAATAATAGTTAGGATAAGGGCAAAGATAAATCAGCTATCTGCCTTGGGAATAGGACTTGAATCCTCCCAGAGACCTTGCCGAGGCAGTGAAGTCCACAACAATTAGAAGGCATCTCCAAGATTATCAGTCAATCAATAGATACTAATTGATAATTTATAAGCACCAAAGGTCTGCAACATAAATAATATAGGGGCCAACAACACACAACTGACACAGTGAAAACAGCAAACATAAACTATCAACCACACCACCATTGATGATCAAAACCAATTGAAACAAAATCAACTGGAAATGATAGCAATTATATCCTCAAATATAATATTACCTTGTCTTCTGTGCCAAGAAAAAAGTCACCATCTTCCTGACAAATATTCAGAGTAGATGTAAGGAACACAGCAAAAGGAATTAATAATAGAACATTTGTTGGAAAAAGGTGCAAGGAAAAGGCATAAAGAGTGTTTGTCCCCAAAACCGTCATAGTTTTTCACAGCTCATGTGTCAAGTCACCCCTTATTAGTGTCCAAAGAATTTTATGTCATAAGTTCCCCCTGGTTCAATAATATTTTCCTACTGGCTAACTTAATTAGCGAGAATGACAGAATACTTTGATGAGGCTATTACATTGTACCATAATTAGTTACAAAGAATAACCCTTATGAGTTGATGTGGTGGAAAAAATATATCCAACTGATTAAACCATAGTTAGCAATCTTGTATAGCTGCACATAGCAGCTAACTCTGAAAATGCCTAAGTGGGGTAGCAGGAAGCATGATGATCGCAATTCTAAACATTTTAATGCAGAATAAAATTATTTTATACATAAATACTTAAAAACAAAATTAAAGAAACTCATGATAAAAAAAAAAAAAAAAAAAGAGAAGAAAAAAAAAAAAAAAAAAAAAAAAAAAAAAAAAAAAAAAAAAAAAAAAATTAAAGAAACACATGAAAAAAAAAAAAAAAAAATCAGTGTAGGAGCAATAGGAACACAGCAATGAAGTAAAAAAATGAACAAGCATGGTTAAATTAATAGAAAAAAGAACATAACAAATTAAATGGAAAAAATTAGCATGATGTAAACTAGGTGGGAAGACGGAAGAAGAAAGATCGGAACATAGATAGCCCTATAATTTGTGAAGGACTACTGGTCAAAACAGACACAGATAACATTTTTGTGGAATATTTTACCCAAATAGGCCCTAAACAATGTTCTTCCAAGGGTAAAATAGAGTTAAGCATGTTCCGGCATTACTATTGCTTGCAAGAAAGCCACTAATTTGGTCACTGTTACAACCGCTATTGAATACTGATCCACTATTTCAATCCCACAGCAGTCTTGGACTGCTCAGCTCTGCTTCCCACCATGGCGTGCTATCGACAACTATAATTAGAACAACCTATTTTGTTTAAAACTCCAAAGGCCAATCTCTGACGATGTTCAATCTCTCCCTACTGCAACTTAACAGAATTTTAAGATACCTACTGCCAACACCATTTGCTGTATGCACCCGTCTCTCTCATGCATGTCAAACCAAAACCACCTAATTAATTACTCAAGCGAACACCAATTCTACAATCTTACACTAAGACTTAATTAAGATGAACCATACAAAATACGTTTAAGATGAACAGCAACTTGTTCTTCGGATTCAGCCATTACACCAACGGGGGGCACCTGATCAAGCTGATTCTCCAGTGATTTGTATTATTACATGCTAGAGCTTTCAGCATGTATTAATATATTATATCATTTATTTTCCTTGCAAGCAAAACCACATATCAAAGTATGTGGTTGTAATTGTATCCTTCCCAACCATGTCAAAGTCATTCATATTGCTAATGATGAATCATTACCGGCAGAGTCTGCTAGCATCTGAAGTCAAGAAAAAAACCCAGTACATTGACTTGTTATTTCTAAATGGCTACAGATCTACTAGCTAGAGGGTCAGGCCAATCTCCAAAGATGACCGAATTGTGGATTCATTGTACGGGAATTTAGTATTTGCAATAAACAATTTTCAAACTTTGTAACAGCAGTGAAAAACTTATCTACACGTGATGTCTAACAGCGCCCAAAGGGCTAAAGTAGCATCTTATATTTAGATAAACATCTTCATTTTGGAGTCATTTTTTCCAAAATTTGTGAGTTGTGGGAGAGAGAGAGTGAAGGGAGAAGATAGAGACCAAGGGAGTCATGATGTGAACATATACCATGTCATCAAACAAGTACCCTCTTACATTGTCTGGTGGATTATTCTAGAACGTAATTGCTGCATCAATTATGAAGATGTGCCATATAGGAGACAGATCTATATAGATCCCTAAAGGTGGGAAATTATTTATAATGGCTACATGTTTGGCTTAAAATAAAATTAAGTACATTATCACCTCTTCATCAGTAAAATCATAAGCAAAATCTTCATTGGCTGTCTCACTGGGAACCCCTTTTAGATTTTCAGATTGACCATCCTCACATTGAGATAGATTGTTTGTCGGTGTAGCAACATCACCATTACTTTCATCCTGTTATTAAAAAATTAGCATTACACTAAGTCTTTAACTCGCTCTGCTATTCAAAGTGGTAAAACTAAACACATACAACTTACACAACGTCGACCAGAGACCATGCTGGAGTTGTTTGGACCAATTTTGCTAACAGATAAATGATCATCACCATTTTCTGTAATATATTAACCACGATCTATGTCAGAAACAAGTATAACTAGTGCAAAGAAAATGGGGGCTCATACCTGATGCTAATCCTTTCTTACCATCACCAGTTGTTCTAACTATTTTCTCAACATCTTCAATATGCTCTGGACTACTTTCTTTCATCACAGATTCTCCTAATTGTAGAATAAACAATGACATAAATGCTCCAATGGTTCATAAGTTAATCACAATACATGTATAAGGTAAAGCTTACGGTTCACTTGCAGAAAGGTACATGTTGCACTATCCTAGCTAACACCTATAACCATCTTCCCTTTCCTGTTCTATATTTGCTTCCGTAGATGAGAAACTGAGAATAACTCACAATCCCAGAAAACAAAAAAGAGGATGGTTCATACAACAAATTGCCCTTTCCCTCTCTCTTTTATTCTAAAGAATTTTAAAAATAAATAAATCTAACCTTTCTCCCCGGCATAACGTATGAGTAACTCCTCAATCGGAAGATCCATTTCATTATGCAAAGCTTCCAATTCCTCTTGTCTCTCTTCTTTAGTAATAAAAGCCTCGTCTTGCTCAATTGTTTGCTCGTCGTCCTCCTGCAAAAAGTATCATAATTATAATAAGTCCATAAATGGATTTTGTCCAATCTTCATCCATTAAAACAGAAGAAATAATCAGGTAAAAAAACACGGAGATGTTCAACTTTCAAATGAAACTCATTGAGAAAACTTCAGCAATCTACACGGAATAATTAACAATGTTGCTACTAGGAAATGCATAAAGTATATTAAAGATATAAAATATTTAGTATGCACATGAATAAGTCAACAATGCAACATTAGAAAGTGCACAAAGTACATTATGAGATGCCTTTTTTAAACAAATAAAGTACAAAACATAAAGGGCATTTGTTTCAAGTTAAAATGTTGCATTCCCAAGAATACTGTAACCAGAATGTTATTCCTGGCATATCTAAAAAATACATTTGGTTAACTTCTGATATTCCTAAGAATACATTTTAAATTTCAAAATAATTAAAATAAAAAATTTAAAATTTAAGTTACAGTGGGGTTAGAAAATAACTTCTCATATTCCCATGGGAATGTAACTTTCCCACTCGCTTAGCATGGGGAAAACTGCATGGACATGAGAATGTAACTTTCCTAGAGATAAAAGATACCCAAAAATATTTTTTTCATAACCCGATAATCATAGCAAAAGTTATTCTGACTTTCAAATTATCAGGAATGCGAAAAAGATTCTGCAAAATAAATGACTCCATAATAATACAGGAATACAACACACTCTACTATAGCTGATTTAACAAAGAAAATGGAACAGTATCTGTGGTAGTGGAAGTCACATATCCACACTATCCCAAAGTAAAACAACTAGATAGCAGATTATTTCTTTGATTAATTCCCCAAAAAAATCCCATCTAATTCTCCTTTTCATGCAACAGAATTCTTGAATTATTTTTTTCAAAAATAAGGACTTCGGTCAAATAAACAATGAGCAGATTAACAAAAACCATATTTTACTTATTCCATAATATATAAACTTGATAATTAAATAAATATTAAAAAAAGTAAATTGAACCTTTATCTAGGATTTCGTAAATAAAAGTTGCCTTCACAAACAACATGCCCAAGACTAAGGGTCTTGTTTTATGACACTGACAATAATAAAGAGCATTATTTGAAAAAGAATTACCGATTCATCATCAGATTGTACATCATATTCATCATCATTGTCGACGGCATCGGATTGATACTCCACTACAATTGAATTAAGTTAGAAAAAAGTGATTCCGTTTATAACTTCAAAGATACGTCTCTCTACCTACCAACATCACCTTCCTTAGGTTCATTAATAACATCTCCATGTGCATCCTTGTGATGCTCCGCAGAATTATTCTCTCCTGATTTATGAGCATCCACAAGATTTTCTGCCAGCATTGTTGAGTACCTGAAAACAATATACACTTAAAAGATAAGAACAACAAAGTTGGGCCGCCAGTTTCCACAAAACATAAGTGAAAAAAAAAAAAAAGAAAAAAAAAAAAAAGAAAAAAGGGAATCAACCTCTCAGTTTGCCCTAATAAAAACTCAAGCTGTTTGTCAAGTGCCTTTTTCTTTTTCTCATCGAGTTCCATTTGATGTTTGTAAAGAACCTGGTACCATAATAATAGATGATGAAATGAAGATCATCAAATGGAAATTACAAAAACTATGCCAGCAAACAAATCAATTGAGAAAAAAAATATTACCAGCTTTTCTATTTTTGTCCAGAATTTCTTAACATCCTTAGAAATATTTAGTGCAACCTTTCTTAGCCGCTGCTCTTCTTCCTGTACAAGATGCAGCTTTCATCACACAACATAACAGTGGAGAATAAAAGAACCATGCAATCACCGAATTATGCTTTCTGTAGCTTATAATAATACAAACACAATATCAATAACTGATGCAGGATATCAGTGCTTTCATTTATAGAAGATAGATCAGCACCTTCATCTTCTTTTCACCTCTTGTAGCCTGATCCATCATGCCTTTGCTGGCTCTTAAAGCTACTTTCTTCGCTTGAGCTAATTTCCATTTCCTCTCTGATTCAAAATCCTGCAAAACAAAGAACAGCGTGTTAAATCATACAAAATAAAATATAGAAACACTGCACATTACAGATTTTGAAGGTGAAACTAGTGGGTACCTTTGATAACCACACCATTTCTTCTAAGACATGGTCCCAATGAGTTTTGGGCCGCCGTGGCTCCCTAGGAGCTTCAAGAGCCTGACAGAACAAAAAGTAAAACTTAGACAGAAAATTGGAAAAGAAAAATATTTATTTTGCAAAATAAGCAATTAAAACAATTCTCATTGAATGATTTCCCATTTCATCTTTCAGGTTGTTCTAAGATTAATTATCCACTTTCTTTGCATCTTTACTTTCTCTGAATGAATTACAGGGTTAACATCTAAAAGTATAAATATTCCTTCCAGTATTAAAAACACATCATTTGGTGAGGCTTCCCATTTAGGACTAAAGAAAAGACAAAAATAAAATCCTATCTTAAACACACACAAATTAAAAATAGGGAAATGAACAAGTCAACAGCCAAACATTTAGGCCCCAAATTTAACCAAAAATTTCAATTAATTTGAGGATTGACAACATGAATTTACAATCTTGATTTAAAATAAAATTTCACTTTTAAAGTGCTAATACATTCACAAAAGTATCAATCATGTCATTCTAGCTCAAGTTATTTTAACATTTCTCATTGCTGTACTTAATTGCGTCACTTTAGTTAATTAAGCTTGATACTTTTTTCGTTTTCTTTTTCTCTTTTTAGGAAGATTTTTAATCCTCCCAAGTTGTACATTATCTTTCTTTTTGAGTTAGCAATCTTTTGGAGGTGAAATTAGTTGCATAGTTTAAGTACGTTGAAATCGGATCCTTCTTACAAGGAGACAAGGGAGATTGATGAGGATGTCACACCAACAATTTGAGTTGGCGTATTAACAAAAAAACACTTCCAGACATAATTTCGTAAGAACCTATAAGCTCAAATTAAAACTATATCAAATTGGGACATTTACATGTTGAATTCAGATGGGGAGAATTTACAGTAAAAAAGAGAGCTTAAGAGAATGAAAATGCTTTGCTATTCAAGAAAATGTACTGTTTTTTAAGTACATTAACTACTATTATTTCCAACACTATAAAACCAACAGTGCTCCATAATAGTGTGTTGAGTTGAAAAACAAAGTGTTAAATAAAGCAAGAACTAAGTGTTGAGGTGTATGAGGGGGCATACAAAAAAATATAAGAAATGAATATGCCCAAAACAAATCATGTACTACCAATCGAGGGAAAGATAATGCACTAGGCTTATATAATTAAGCCATGCGATAAGACTGAGAGATTCCAAATAAAAGTGAATCAACCAAGAGACTGAGAGATTCCATATACATTACTCAAACGATTAAAGACCATTAAAGACATTACTCAAACGATTTTACTTAAAATTTGTTTCAGATAGATCTCAATATGCTGATTAATCCATGTATGTTTATACCCAACACTATCAATCCCAACAAGACAACTGATACACAAAATAGTTTCACCTTTTGTAACAAACTGACATGGAAACTCATGTTCGCTAGTATAAGGGAAAAATGAGTAACCATAGGAAGGATCAAATACAACATATGCAATCAAGCCTATGGCACTACCATTGTGTGCCTCCCTTCATAAATTGCCTAAGGCAGAAGGGTTCAAAATCACCATGTTCAGCATTATGACAGCACTATAACAGCTATTTAACAACATTGTCATAACAGAACAACATCCTGAAAAGGCTCATGCTATAATTGATTTCATTACTCAATTTGCTTGATAAAATAAGGTGTTTCACATTTACAACTGACAAAAAAGTTTCAATGTCAAATGAACTTCGTGTTACCTTACATTTTTTTTTTTGGCTGGAGAGTTATGAAATAGGAAAGAAATGAAGATGGGGCCAACTACTTATTGTAATAATGATTTGCTAATTGTGCAGTAAGAAGAAGCAACATCAGCATTTCACTTCCAAGGTCTTTCTCATGCAGTGCAGCAACAAATATATGGATTTGCACTCCTCATCTAAATCACGATATGAAATTCCCTTACTAACTTCAATTTTGCCCATCAAACCCAAGTGCAGTGTATATCTGTGACATGCAAGCAACTTTTTCCCAGCCACAATCATATTTTCTTACAGAACTACTGTTTAAGCAAAAATTCATTTCCAGACTAATTCAAAAAGAAAAAAAAAATCAAAAAAACCCTTATTTACTTTAATAGTCTCAAACATCAATTAAAAAAAAGTGTATTGATTCTAAAACTCTTAAGTTAACATGATTGTGTAAGAGGCAATCAAGTAAGAGCATGAGAGCTAAGAGGAGCTAATTTTAATCATACAAACATGGATGATTGAGATTTTAAAAGGTCTGCTTCTGAGTATTTAACACAGTTGCTTACCCAGGATTTGAGCTACTGAACACTATGATAGAAATTGGTTCACTTAAAACTAATCTTAACCATCCAGGCAATATCAAACAGCCAGGATTAATTCTCTCTTGATACATTCTACATGACCCTAATAGGGACATTGTCTTTCCATAAGATAGCATGGTTTGTTATCCTTATCCATAAAGTCGAGGACAAATCTCCAGCTACTTATGTTAACACATTAAACCATAGCTAACGTAATTGTTTTCACCGTATAAATAAAATCTAAGCACCATTCCATACCTACTGCTTTTTAACTCCTGTTGTCATTCTTTTTCTGTATTACTCAGTTCCAATTCACTATCACCACAAGTGTTATTAATCTACTCAACTTCTAAGTTTCCCGAATCTGATTTCCTTCTTTTTTATTTCTATACACCAAAAACAAAGCAAACCGTTCAAAGGAACAAAAGGTCAAGCCTCATAAGAACAGGAACAAAACCTAGCAGAGCAAGAAATCGCAACCAGCAACCAAAATTCCATCCAACACCAAAACTACCATACAAAGAGAAAAATAAAATAAAAAAAAAAACAGTTTTACAACATGCAAGTGGTAATTTTGCTCTCAAAATGAACTAGGTAGAATCTTAATTTTCATGATTATTATTAACTTATTATTTTTAATTTCTCAGCCAGTAACTACAGTTTCATTCAACGCGGAAATTAACACACAAAAATAAACCAAAAAAAAAAAGTAAAACGTCTAGAAACGACGACGGAGAAGACGAAGAAACGAACTAACCTTTTGCCGTTTGGCTCTGCTCTCGTGATCAATCTTAGACCTGGGACCTTTGGAGGCCATCGCGGGAACCAAAACGCAAGCACGAAAAGTATCTGTTTCCCAGCGCAACAAAAGCCTTAAATCTCGAGACGATTAACAAGAGACAATGCATGAAGAAACGATAAACTCCTCTAGAATAGCGTTGCGGAGAAGAAACTGTACCTTATCGCGCGAGGAATTGAAGAAATCGGTAATGGATGAGAAAAATAGAGGCCGGGGGAGAAGAGAGTGCCGGTGGAGAAGAAGAATGAGAAGAGGAAAAGAGCGATGTGAAGTGTGAGAATGGAAAAACCTAACGCAGAAAAAAGAAGAAAAAGAAGAAGAGGAAGAAGAAGAAGAAGCAGAAGAAGAAGAAGGTGAAGACGAGAGAAGAAATTAGAAGAAGCCACGCACGCGAGGCGAGGTAGACAGCGTAGCTTCTTCACCTGACTTGGCCAAAACGCAGCGTTTCCTTCCGCACTATTCCTATGCTTTCTCGGCCCAGAAACCCGAGGGCATTCTCTTTTCTTTTTTCATTTTTCTTTTTTCTTTTTTATTGTTTTACTTTTATTTTTCCACTCTATATTAAATTTGGTTAATCTTATCAACAGTTAAATTAAAGGAAACAAGAATCCAGACCGTTTGCTTAAGAACTAAAATAATTTTTTATATAAATTAAATCATGTGTTAATATTATATTGAACTAGCTTGCATGTCTATTTGTATTTCAATCATAATATCTATTTAAATAAGCTATGCTTTAATATTAATTCTAATTTTAATAATTTTCATTTTTATTTATTTTGAAATCAAGGTGAAGAATTATTCATTGTAATTTTAGAAGAAAGATCAATACATCAATTAAAGCCCTTTAATATTGTAATGCATTACATCTAGATATGATTAATAGACACTAAATTGTTAATTATAAACAACTTTTAATAAAACTTCGAATTTGTCATGCAAGTTTTCATCACGACCCAGGATAAGGCTAGGTCCCACATAATATATATGATATAAAAGTTTATCTTTTTTTCTTCGTTTGTGTATTCTTTCAAATATTAGCATACAATGTTTTAATTATTCAGTTTTATTATTTTCGTTATTTTCTAAATAGTATTTTGTTTATAATTTTATTGATGTGCTTTATTTATTTATAGTAATAGAAAAAAATCAAATACAAAAAAAGGTTGAATTTAATTTTACAAAATAAAGAAAAAAGATAAGTTGAAAATTGGTCATGATAAATTTATTATTGTTTGTAGAAAAAAAAAACAACTTCCACTGAAAAGTAATTAATTATCTATAAATCACCATGTAGAAACACTGATAGTTATAGTTTCATTTAGGAATAAATATAAAAAAAACATTTAATTATATTTATGATTTGGGAAATAATATTGAGCATGATAACACGTGGAGTGTAGTTTTTAAAATATTTATGATTTAGAATAATTGAAAAATATACATTAAAATTAGATATTTAATGTTGGAAAAATTTTAATTAGACATGACAATGTAAAATATCTAAAAAAAAAATCAACAGTGTAGCTTTAAAACTAATATATATATATATATAATAAATCGTTTTTGTAATATTATTTTTAATTAAGGCCCTGAATTTCCTGCACACAACCTGATTTATTAGAAATGATAATTGGTTTATTTGAGTGTGATGTCTACAAAATATCAAATGAAATAATTAATCAGAGTTTATTCTTGTAACAATGGACAATTTAATAGGTTCAGTTTATTTTATGTTTACTTTTAACCAATAAAAATTATGGTAATCTTAACATGTTTTAAAGAGCAAAATGATTGTGATGATTAACTTACCTTGGACTTACATCTTATCTACAAACTAATTGATATTACCTGTAGTAAAGCGTAATAAAAATTTTCACAAAATAGGAAAAAAAGAATCTTATCTTTTTAATAACAAAACTATAATCATATAGCAAAAGTAAATTGTGAGAACATCATCACTTTTTAAAATTAATTATTTTCTGAAACATAACCTAATGTTAATAAACAAATCAACAAAGAACCAAAAATTACACTAATATTTACGGGTTTAATTAAATTTTAAATTTATCATAAATTTGAGTATTTATAGGTTTAATTAAATTTTTTTATTTATTCATTATTAGAAATTTTTATATTTTAAATTGAGTTTTTTTTCGTTTAATTTTTTTATTAATTAGTTGATGTGATTGTTATTTTGTCTTATCGTACTATTATATGTATTCACATGTTAAGAAACACGTTATGCTTAATATAAAATGATTATTTGTTGATGTAAAATAATTAATGACTTTTAAGGTTTTTTTTAGAAGTTGAGTTCTCCAGAGAGATTGATTTATATAGGTGATAATAATTATGCAAATACATAATCAACTAGTTTCTAGCTTAAATTAGGGATATTTGTATATTGTATTTGTCAAAACAATAAATGATAGTCATTCCAAATTATGATGTTTCACAAAAAAAAAAAAAAAGTTATCAACTAAAGTGAAGAGATAAAAATAAATAAAAATAATAAAATGTTGATGGGAAGCTTCAAAAGCAAAGTCTATGATTTTTAATATTGTTACAGTGTCATATTGATGCAAAACAATGTACTAAAATACAATAATATATAAAAAATAAGAAATCAGCTTTGTCAACATCTGATTTCATTTTGGTGAAATAAAAAAAAACAAATCTTTACATTTTCTTTTAATTTTTGCTAATTGTATTATTAGAAATTGTTTGTGCTTGTGTTTTTGTTTTGTGGTTAATTTTGAAGCTAATGGCGAAAGAATTTTGCTATTCACTGGTTATAATTTTTATATTCCTCTTCGTTAATACCTACATTAATGGTGATGATAATAACACTCTATTAATCAATTGTAGGTAATGAAATAAAAGTGATAAAATAACATAACAATAATAGGTAAAGAAATGAAAGTGATAAAATAACATAACAGTCTTGTTATCTAATATGTTTTTAACAAAAATAACAAAAAGTTAATTTGTTATTTTATATTAATAATAATATTGTTCTGTATTAGCCATAAAACACCATATTTCTTAATATTTAAAAAAACTAGTAAATAAGATGTACCAATTAACGAAAAAATAAATTAGATACACTCAATTGAAATTATTAAAATTTTGAGAATTTAATTAAATGATATCGATAAAAAATAATAATAGGATTCGATTGAAAATATTTAAACTTATGATAAACTTTAAACTTAACTAAATCATATTTATACAATAAAATCCCATTTATTTACTTACAACACTCATGTTTTAACAAGACTTGCAACATTTATGTTTTAACAAGAGATAAGAAGATGATATTTAAATAGATCTTATTTTATTTTAAATTAATTCATATGTATACTTACAACGCTTATTGTTTTAACAAGAGATAAAAATACTTTATAAGACAAGGCAGGTTTATTTGAAGATTTGATATCTTTCAAAGTCACTGAATTTAAACATCTTATTAGAATGTTATGTTGCATTCCACTATTTAAACTAATTAGTTATTATATAATTTTAATCAAAGACATAAACCCAATATTTGTTCTATAAAAAAATCTCAAATATTATCAAATATAGAAATAATTTAAAACATGTTTTTTAAAATTATTTAAATCCAAAAATATAGTTTTTTATAAATTAATATTCCAAATACACAAACGACACAATGCTCTATAATATAAATTTATCCAAAAAGTTAAAAAATATCTTTTTCAAATAGTAAAATTTATTCCTCTTCACATACCCGTAATCTTCTCTATAATATAAATTTATCCAAAAACTTTAAAATATCTTCTCTAAAATGTAAACTTTATCCCTCTTCATATACGACGTAATCTTATCTCCCCGTAATTTATTTACATGATTATTTCAATCATCACCAAATTAAAATAAAATTAAGTTCGAAATCAAACATAATATAAATATTTATAAAAAAACGCCATACACATAAACTTTTCAATCCACGTAATAATTCTCTTTAATAATAAATTTTTCATATTTAAAAAATATAAGCTTCCAAAATCCTATATATTAACCACAACCATTCAATATATATTAACGTCAACATTTTAATATATATTAAAATAATCAACAAAAATGAATTCACATTAAAAGCAACAATAATAAAACACGGTCAACAAAACAATCAAATACAATAAACAAAAATTAATTATGTTTTCACGATACCAAACTAATACGACATAATCAAATATATAATATAATTAATTACTTCCTTAAAATTAACTATAATTAAATTTTTTAATTTAAAAATATGTAAATAATAACTAAAATATATAATAATCAAATATGTTGCATATTCTACAAATACGTCCTCTTCAAATAATTTCCTTCTAAAACTACACTATTAACATTTTTCTTTATATCTTACTCCTTTTTATGTAACTATCTTACTAAAAATATATCAAATAATTTCATACTTAATAAAAATGAACTCAAGCTATAATCAAGTCCTAATAAACTCGACCATATATAATTGAGTGTATCAAAATAAGAATTTATTAATTCCATTTAAGAAATTTCTAAGTATAAAATTAAAACAATCAATAGTTTTAAAAATATCATTATTAATTAATTATTAACCTTAATAGCCAAATATTTTTTTTATCAAAAATTGCATTTTTTTCTTAATTTATCAAACATCATTATATTTTATTTTTCTAAAGTTCTGTATCATATATATTTTTAAGACTATAAACCTGAATCCAAATGTCTTTTCCTACATTAACTTTTCCTATATTTTTTCAAAATACCCTTTCTCCTTAAAAAGATAATTTTTTTCCTTTTTTTTTTCCAATTTTAACCATTATAATATTTATCTTTTTTCTAAGGATGTTCAATTCTCTATCTCTAATTCTATAAATAATATAAAACAATTATAAAATCAATAAACTAGATAACAAATAATCTTCTCTTACAATGTTAATAAATAAATTATTTTTATTCCTCTTAATATCATTGATGAGTAGTTATGCTAATTTTAATTAACTATAATACAATAAAACTGTGCAACTGTTAATTTTATTTCTCACATTTTCTTAAATAATTATTTTTTAAACTCTATATCTACTCTTCCATTCTTTTAACTAAAAACAACTTTAATAAATAAACAAACAACGATATGCTATATATTTATATAAACTTAATTTAATATTTAAGAAAAAAATACGGATCCTTGCAATAGGAAGGTTATGTGAAGAATAAGACTCTTTTGAAGACAAATGTGACCCTTAAACAACAATATGCTATATATTTATTTTCCGTTTGTTGTATTCAATCATCATAATGCTCAGTCACTTTATATTTAAATTACACGTTTTTTGTTTTTATTTTAAATTTTGAATCCTGTTCCATTGAAATCTTTCTGCAACTTAATGTGATTTCATTTGGAAATAATTATTTGTTTTTATTAAATGACGTGGTCTCTAAGTAGAAAATCAGTATGTACATATCTCTCATATTTAAATAAAATATTCTTAAGAATGTTACTTTGTTCACAAATAAATTATAACAATATTTCAATAGTTTACAAAATATGAAAAATAAAATAAAATTTTTATTGAATTTTGCGACTAACTATTCCCTTTCCTAGATTTTCTTACTTTCAAAAATCTTCTCTACGCGGAAGTGAAAACGAAAGAAAAGTTGAAGATGGTTCAACGATTGAAGGTTTAAAGGTTCATATTTAAATGACATCAAACATAGGGAGTGAGCTGTGTGGTTTTCGATTGAGAAGTGTTTGGTTTTTTTCCTAAGAAACTTGTTTTTTTTTAGTGTATGAACATTTTTTCTGAAGTTAAAAGTTTGGACTCTAATCAAAGAAATTGAACAAAGCAAATATACTGTTTGCCTGTTTGTGACTAAAGGAAAAAGTGAGAGTTTAAGGTTCATTGGATTTTGTCAACAGTTGTAAAAAAAAAAATTAATGAACTTACTTATATTTAGATACAAACTCAATAATATATATATATATATATATATATATACATTTTTTTTTTCATTTTCTTGCTCTTTTGAACAAGAGGAAGATGTTTGTGGGAAAAAGTTTAACATGATAGAAATAGTGTTTGTGTGTTTGTTCGCAAAAAGGTTTATTCAACAAATATATCTCAATAATATATTTACATTATTAACTCTTCTTGCATATATTAGGATTTGTGTGATACTTTAACATTATACTGTTTGCGTGCCTCTTCTATTTATATATAGTTTGAACAATATATTTATATTGTGATTTTTTTGGTTAATAACTTGTTTATGTAGCTTTATTTTATTTTAAATAGATATAAATAATCTATTTATATTGTTATTCGTTTACTAGGATTTGTGTGGTATTTTTTACACTAACCTGCTTACATTGTGTTCAAATAAAGTTTGGAAAATATGTTTACGTTGTGAATTTTGTGGTTACAATTTTATTTATAAGTGTTTATTTTGTTTAAATACGAGTCAATAACTTAATTACGACGTCGTTTTAACGTTTACTTTGATTTTTGTCACACTATTTACATTAACCTGCTTGTGTAAATATAACTGAATAATATGTTTACATTCTTACATTTTTTGGACTTTATGGTTAAAAATTTATTTGTAAGGGTTTATTTTGTTTAAATACAAGTCAATAATCTATTTGCAGTGTTGTTCTTGTTTATATTTTGAGTTTTGTAATACATTTTACATTAACTTGTTTTAGTATTTTTTTTGTGTTTAAATACAATTTGAATAATATCTTTACATTGTGGTTAAAAAATTATTTATAAGTATTTGCTTTTGTTTAAATAAAAATTAACAATCTATTTACAATATTATTCTTTAATCTATTTTTATTTTTTAATATATTTTATATTAATTTCTTTAGATTTTTTTTTTGCTTTTTTATATGAGATTGTTTTATTTTAAATATTTTTTAATAATTTATTTATATATTTGTTCTCGAATTTATTTGGATTTGTGTGATTGACTTCATATACCTACCTATTTATTTCATTTGACATGAAATTATAGCAATAAAAAAAGTTATTGTTATGTTTTTTTATTTAAGAGTATATATCTATCAACACCTAATATTTAGTTGTGAGTTGAAAAAGAAATCAATAAATCAACTCTTAAGTGTCATTATTTGAACACACATTTCATCGTCATTCTTAATCATTATTTTTATATTTTTTTTCTGGTTGAGAAAGTGAATTTAAAATAAAAATGTGTAAAAAATAGTATAAAATTTATTATTTTAATTTTTGTATTGATAAATTTGTAAGATTATAAGTTATGGTGAAAAATAATATAAAATTAAATATAATTAATTTACTCTTAAAGTTAAAATGAATTTATAATAAAATTTATGAAGTATTTATTGGGTTTAGGATTATTTTTTTATTTTTTTAAATTATAATATTAGAAACATTGTTTGAAATTTATTAAAATTTTAATTTAGGATCATACATCCAAATTAAATTTGTCGAAATTTGGATTTTTGAAAAAAAAAGTTAAATTTATTTTTCCAAATATGTATCCAAAATTGTAAATTTGAAATAATTAATGAAAACTCTCTATCATTAATGTAGTTGATTCGCAATCTTTGCTAAAATGCTATACAATAATAAAAACGTATTTTTGGGACGTGACTTTTTCCTTCTTTCTTCCCCTCGTAGTCACTCTCTCCTCTCTTCCTTTCATTCCCTCAAATTGTCGTAGACCAGTCGCTTAAAAAACGAGAGCCTAACATAGTGTTAGTAAGACGAAGCTTAGTCCTACAATGTATATTACAGTTTCTTAAGAAATATTAAACGTAGAACAAAAGTTATTTAAGAAACACACAGAAAAAACCGACCCGTAGCACGTTTCAAACTAGTATTGTCGGAATGAGATATTTTGAACATCCTCTCAAAAACCTAATTTCTTATATTTGTGCCCATGACCTGAAATGTAGAAAAGAATTTGGCAACAGTAAAAAGAATTAAATTATTTAAGTTAAAAGTATGACTTCAGTATTCAAAATACTCTTACCCTATTCTCGCGTGTAATTATTCCCTAATGACATTTTGTTCTTCTAACAAATAATGAGGTGCCAAATTAACCGACCTAATACATTCAAGATTTAAATACATATCCAAAAACACTGTCACCCGTTGATTATATAAATCCAAATGCCCAATCATCCACTACAACCTATGAAATCAAATTTACAAATTCCATAAGAAACAACAGTGTCAAGGCAGAATCGGAGCAAAGTATCAAAATTTCTTGCAATCTCTTCACGGATTTGGTCTATACGACAATCCCAATTCAGCCCGAAATCAAAGCTAGGGTTGGAACCAACGATGAAAGCCTCCCTGAAGTTCCGTGAGGAACAGCAGAAGCCCCTCTTTAGGGCGAAGGTGCCCTTAAGCGTTCTGGGCATGCCCTTCCAATCCGGCATCGTCGCTGGCGAACCCAAAGAACTCACGCTCAACCTTTCTACTTTCTACGAATCGGGTCCTTCGCTTAAAGTCGCTTACCGACCCAACGATTCCAAGAACCCTTTCTCGCTCATAGTCAAAACGGGAACCGGACCCTTCGGTTCCCCTCTCAAGAGCTCCATGCTCATGAGCTGCGAGTTCAATCTTCCCGGCCGAACCGGTTCCCCGCTCTTCATGCTCCACTTCAAACCCCGCTTTGGCGACTTCACTTTCAAGAAGACGCAGACTTCCATCTTCGACGGAAAACCCTTTTCTAACGCGCAAAACGACGCCGTCGTTGTCAGCGAGACCGTTCAAGTCGATACGCCGTCGTTCGCTGGCGCCAAGATTCCTGTGCTGGACACGAACTCCCGCGCGGCCGGCGCTGTGGCAGGGATGTTCTCCGGTGTGGAGGTGTCCGCCCGGACGATTCTCCCCGTGCGGGGTCGCGCCGCCGTGAAGTTCCGCTGGGGGGTTCGGGTTCCGGCGGAGTTCAAGAGCGACGGCGCGTTCCAGCGGATTCCGTTTCTCGTGATGGACAAGATCGGCGTGGAGCATATGATGGAGTGCGGCGAGAAGAAGGGGAGGGCGACCGCCGTGACTGGGGCTCCTGCTAATGCTGATGTGGCAGAGGCGTGCTTCGCGGTGAAACGGCAGATGGAGGTCCTCCAGGCGGAGAACGGGTTGCTGAGGAACGCCGTGGAGGATCTCCGGCGGGAAATTGTGGGTGTCCGAGGCGGAGGTTCGGAGTTTAGTAAGTGGAAAAACCCTAAAAAGAATGACAAGAAAGCAACGTCGGATTATGGTAGTTTGTCGGGGAAATCGACGGAGGTTGAAGCGAGTGAGGAATTGAAGAAGGCGTTGATGGGTGGTGCTCCTTCTGGTGCTTGAATTTGAATCCGTTGAATCAAAATATTGTTTCTTTTATGGTGTATTGTCTATAGTTTTTTTGGGATGGTAGAATTGTGTTTTTTCTGTCAAAATTTATAGTTTCAGTTTTGAAGCTGCGGAATTTTCTTCTGTAGTGTTATGCTTGTTATGGTGAATAGGTTGGTTCTTCAAGGCTTGTTCTTGTGTTCAATTTTGAAGCTATGAATGAAGGACCATGAAGTTAAGCAGATTCAGATTATGAATTGGTTTCACTAGTCACTGTCGCGCATGATATTTAAATGTTAGCGGTAGATGTTAGATCAGACAATGGACGTTTGATTTGGTGTGAATTGGGTAATCAAGTTTCGACTGTGAAGAGAATTCATTCATTTTGGTTAATTATTTGCATTTTTGTGATTAGAATTCATTCGTGTTAGTGAGTTCAACATTGTAAGATAATTACAGAGCAAGAGACAAATGAACAATTGAATAAGTGGAATTGGCACTTTATACTGGGTTTTTGGTGTGTGTTGTTACAACTTTCAGCTGGTTTTGTTGAAGAGATCGAGATTCTTCTTGTTGCTTAGTAATTTTGGTTTAGGAGGGTATTGCATTTTCCTCTTTCAGCATTTGATTAACGTTCTGTGTCAGATATTTGAAGCAATTGAGTTTGTTCGTGTTGCTTTGAGATTTTTGGTTTGGGAGGGAATTGAATTTTCAACTTTCAGCAGTTGATAATCAACGGGTCAATGTCACATTCGTTGAAGAGATTGAGTTTTCGTTTTTGTTGTTTAGAGCTTTTTGGTTTGGGAGGGAATTGAATTAAATTCAATTTGGTGTTACAGTCAGATTTGTAATTTGAAAATTGAATTTTGCACTATTATTGCCAGCTATTGCTTCAGGTTATGCAGATTTGTCGGAAGAAATTGCCCAATCATTGACTATAGAATATTACAAAGAAGAGGGAAGTGGATTGACTGCAATTTGAAAAAACTTAAGTCTTTAATCATAAAGATATTCTATTACAGGATAAAGTATAGGTTGTAACCAGTTTTGATGGTTTATATATATATATATATATATATATATATATATATATATATATATATATATATATATATATATATATATATATATATATATTTATATATTCTTGTGGAGATTGATGCTATCATAGTTTAGGTAAAAAATGTATTCCCTTTACATGACATTCATAAATCAAATCTCTGAAAATTGTGGTTTACAGTAGATGGAAGTTTATATAGGTTTATTACATCATTTGTTCATAAATGGAGATATATTACCTTAATTATAGGCCAACAAAGGATATTATGTTTTCTAAAAATAAGAGATTAATAAAAAAAATAAATGAAGGTATATGAGACTTGTAATGGAAAGTGATATAAAACTGTAATTGCAATGAATGCAAAATTATTCTTTATGATTTTCAACTTCTCTTCCAGACTGAAGACATTAACCGACCTTCACCCTGTTTAGAAGTGTGGCCGCACAGGCCCCTATGTAAAAATAAGGAGTTTGTTTTAAGAAAAATAAATATTATGTTTTGAAATAATTTTCATTATAAATATTTTAAAATTATGATAAGTATTACTTATTCTAATGTATTGTATTTATACATTTATAAATCCACACTGAATTATTTTTTTAATCTGGTGTAACTTATCAACATGTAATGGATTTACCGTAATAGCGTTAAAGGGTTTATAATTTTTAACGAGATAGAAAAAATAAATAAAACTTAAATTACAAATAAAGTACAAAAAAATAGTATATTCATAAAGAACAAAAAAAAATGTGAACTTAATATAAAATTATATTATACTAATAATAGACAATAACGATAGAGCAGAGAACTTTTTATTTGAAATAAAAAATATAAAAAAATTAATGAAATGATAAACATAAAATTAATATTTTAAAAATTCAAAAGTAAATTAAACTAAGTCTCTTTTGAACTTAATATTTCCCTTTTGGAATAGTATAGATAATCAAACCTAATTCTATCATCATGCTTATCATATATATAATCTCTTCACCCCCAGTTAACACCACTGAGTTAGCTGTTTCTGACTCACCGTATTTTACTAAATATATGAAAATTAAACGTGTGTCATCTTAATTTAATATAAAATCTAAATAAAATCAAATAAATATTCTAATACTGAATTTTACGGTTTTGTAGGTTTTTTATTATAAAATTATCAAATATTTTTACAAAAAAGTTAAAAAATACTTTTTAAAAAATTGTTAAAATATTTTATAATAGAAGGTTATCATATAGAAAAATATATTATGATTTTTTATAAATATTTTTGTATTTATAATTTTAAATCTTTGTCATATTTACAGATAAATTATATTTTAAGAATTACAGTAAAAAATTATTACCATATTTTAATAAATATAAATATATTTTATTTATATGTAATCAAACTATATAATTTTTTAATAATATTTTATATTTGTTTATTCATTATTAATTAACCTTAAATATTGAATATCATATTTAAATATGAATAATTTAATCGGTAGTTGATTTTTAAATTCAATCAAATCATTGAATCGAAAAAATAGTATATCTAAAAGATAAAATAAAAAATCGATTTTTGATGATTTTTAGAAAGAAAATAAAGTGGTAATTAAGTGCTATTTTTAATTAAGCAATGTTCGAATTCTCAAACTTTTGAGGTTATTCTTATATGTTTTCATTTGGTTACTACTGCGTTGATGATTATTTAGGTTGAATGCAAATTTTTAACTTACCCTCATATGAGTCCATCTTAGTTGGATGTTGGATGATAATATTAATATACTCCTTTTTTGATAGACATATATTAAATATCTCTATTTTTAAATTTTTTTTTCTTATTGTAAATTTATTATTTTTTTTAGGTATAAAGGACCATTTTATAGGTAGAAAAAAATATTTCATGAACATCCAGAATATGCTTATATCTAAACCAGAGGAACAGAAAAGAGGTGAATGTTTATAAATTATATGACGTGACCAGAGAAAAGAGGAAAAAAAATCAATAGGTGTTTAATTGGTGTTTATCAAATAAATATGTATCATTGTCCTTTGAAATATAGGAACAAGAGAAGTGGTGATTGATGAGTATTGTTAGAGAGAAAAGAAAAAGAAAAAATAAATAAATAAGAAGAGAGAAATCACCACTATTAATAAAAGTTGGTTAAAAACAAAAGCATAATATTGACATAGGTATTATCACACACATAAGTTGCTTTTTAAACTAGAGAAGATTACTCGTAGGACATTATTTAATTATAAACAATTGTCTTTAAATTTAAGAAACTCATATGAGACCTATATCATTATAATTTTATTTATAAGCAAAAATAGATAATACAACGATGAATAAACTTGACCATTCTAATCCACCTAGGGAGTTAATATTGGTGGAGTTGTCATTGTTCTAATTAGTTTCAAAATTCTACCCAACTATCTAATTTAATTCCTAATTCGGCCTAATCAAGACTCATAATATGTAAAACAGAAGTGGGTCCACATGACTTTGTAATATATATATATATATATATCAATTTTCCAATTATGTATTATTAAAATATACAATAAAAGAAATGTGAAATTTAAATTAAGCTATATTTTATAAATAGACATTTTAAAATTAAAATATTACCATAAATAAAATATGATGTTATACAAATTTGTTTATTATTAATATAAAGTAGTTTAGGAACTTATATTTTTAAGAAAATATTAAAATAAAACTAGATTGGGATCACCCAACCACAACTTGTATTATATTTAAAAAACTTTACATTATATCTATTAGAATTAAAATTTGTCAAAATCAACTTCAGACAAACCAAACCGGTAACATCCACCAATACATTATAGTTGGGTAAACATTGTAGTTATTTATTTATTTTCTTAAATCAAGAACCAAACAATTTATTCAAAGATTAAATGGGTTAATAATTTACAATTTTAAATTAACTAAACGATAATATTTCAAAGATGAATTAGATTTTCTATCACAATTGCAAAAACTTAACTAAATGATAATATGAAATTTTAAAGATTATTTTATCAATTTATTAATTTTAGGGACTAATTTAATCAATTATTACAATTTTAAAGAATAAATTAATTAATTTTCTTCTTTATTTTACTTGAAATGCGAGTTGGAAAATAGGTTGGAGACAAGCAATCTAATCTATTTAAAATCCCTAATTATTCCTAATAGGTGACCAAACCTAAAGGAAATGCATTAATTATTATTTATAAAGGGTATGATAGTTATCCAGTTAAGTAGAGTATGAAATATTGACATTATTACACTCAAATTTCTTATTCTTTTAATAATTTATATATATATATATATATAATTTATAAAACTTCTTAAATAATTTCAATTTTTTTAATTTTCTAATTTACACAAACTAATTTTAATTTATATATTTAAATTTGGATGAATCCTTAATAATAGCGTGGTTTGTCATTTCAAAGAATGGAACTGTGTCTGGGCCCACGCGAATGCGCCCTGTCTCTGCATTTCCCTTTTCCATCTTCATCCTCACAACACGTTGCACAGAACGACACCGTTTTGGCTCGACATAATCCATCAATCAACACCTGAATCGCTTCAGCAAAGGGTATTCGAATTTCGAAGGAAACAAACGTCTGGCGCATCGGATCGACGTCGTTTTGAGCCGATTTTCGAGGATACAGATCTCTTCAAACTGCTCAATTTCTTCAGGTACATTCAAATCCTCTTGATAGCCTGTCGGTCGTTCTGTTTTTAGCTTGAACCTGTCGTTTTGATTGTAGTCAAATGTCGTGGACTTTGATGATGGCTACAAGGATTTAGGTTGTTCATGTTCTGATGCATTCTTATAGTACTGTATCGTAAGTTGAAGCTGAAGGATTTCATTTCTTGAGATTTATTATGTTTCTGTTTGGTGGTTTCTGGTTAGGCATAACATTCACATGTTAATGACTTTAGGCAGATGTTTACTTGAAAAGATTCTTCTTATGAAATTTTATTTTACTTTTGCTTTGTTCGGTAAATCACTCAACTTCGGAAACCACTAACATCATATTGATGCAGGTAAAATTAAATTTAGATTTTTTAGACGACATATTGGATTTGAATTTTTTGAAAGATAAAAAAAAAAATGTATTGAAAGAGAAGACTTCAATGAAAAAGTTACTGTTAAATTTCGTCAATTTTGTTGTTGTTCTCCAATCGTTTCACGGTTCAAGTGACAATAAGCTTTGGTTTAGTATAAGGAAGTAACATTTGAAAAATGGATTCCATATCTAATTCGATTTGGATTATACTGAAGAAACAATAAAAAAATTTATGGTTTCAGTTTAATAACATGTATCGAGTTGATCCTATATCCTTATTATCTGAGTTACTCAGGTGAAAATCTAATTTTATGCAAGAATAGCATTAGAAACACATGACATTGCATGTAAATTTAACGTATAATAATATCCTTCAGGTTCTCAATCAACTTCATGAACTGAGCATCTACTTTTTGTATCTTTTGACCGATCAGATTTCTAGAGATTCCAATCCATTATATCTGTTTGATAACTTTTAACATGGATGATAGATCAAACTATTCAGGTAATGTTTTTCTTTGACCAGTGCTTGGTTGACATAATTAAGGAGCACACATTCTAGGTAGATAACAATAAGTTTTTTACCCTAGGAGTAACTAAATTTTCGTCTTTCTTTTACGTACACATGATCCCAGCCAATAGTTTTAAACCTCAGTTAAGAGAGTTATGTGGGAATTAGGGATCTTGTAGTTGTGGTGTGGGAGGCTTCATTCTTTATGCAGGAGAAGGACCCATTCTTGAGTTTCGGTGGCCATAGTTATCTTTCATAATTATGTTATTTCATAAATAGGATGAAATATTAGAAAAGTAAATATCTTTATAAGTATTTATCTCTTGTATAGAATGATGAAAGATCTTAATTGCAGTATTAACTGTATGATATAGGAATTAGTCTTTTTTTACGACACCATCCGTGCGGAAATTGATGGAATGCAATGATTCTTTGTGGTTTACAAAGTTTTTCAGTAGATTTGCTCATTTGAGCCACTGATAGTGTCCATGTTACTGTAAGTTGATATATATTTTGAATGCTATTATGTGAATTTTCATTTTCATGTTTCTTTCTTTTAAGTTAGATGCTTTTTGCTGCAAATGCAATTCGTCTAAATTTCTTTTACTTATGTTTTCAATGCTGTGTTGCAGGAATGTATTGAAGACATTGATAGTATCTGTTATAGAGAAAGCCAAATGAAATGCAAAGACAAATAAGTTTGTAGTATTTTACTTATAGTATTTTACAGTTACATGCAGACTGAAAAATTGATATTGATGTGCCTGACAATTGATAAGTTGAGGGGCTCTCTGTATTCAAAATCTTCATTGAGTTACAAAACTCGCACATGTGGCAACAGTCAGGAAGGGTAATAAATGAATGACAGAAAATGCATCAGAAGAAGAAAACCGTATTGGCCATTTGCTGCTGTTGGATCCTACAAGTGCATGCATAAGCTGATCACGCATTCATCTCTCCAAAATTAGAGTTTCACGAGAATTCATCGGAGCTTAATGTAATGTTTCCTGTGCAACAGATTGCCTCCAACATGCAGTATTTCCTGTGTTCTTATCCCCTTTCTATTAATTGGCCATGCTGCAAATACGGCTGTTCTTCATCTGTAAGCAAGGCACAGTGAAAAGTTACACAATTATTTGAGATTGTGATAAGCATACAACACATTTCTGTTTAATCTTAAAACAATAGTATGGTGACCGTGATCACCAATTGTGCAAACAATCCTCACAGTGAAAGGCAATGTTGCAACAGTTTTATTAAATGCACACAGAACTTGTTTTGTTTGTATTTTTTTTCAAAAGTCCTCTTAATGAGCACAGAAAGAGGCAATTTTCTCAATAAGAATAAGACAAGCATTCGCTATAAAATAAGAGGCCCCTAATTACTCTCGCTAGTACATCTCTCCTGTTCGGATCCAAAATTAAGAAAAGCATAAATGTTTTGGCCCAGTTAGAGAATTGCCCCAGATGGTATAATAAAAATTTTGGATTTATTAAATTACAAAAAGCTTATTTGTCTGACCTGAGCAAAAAAAGGAAAAAATATAAGGGGTTTCAATATACAACAGTAAGCAGCATGATTATGTAGACGGCTAATTATTACCACTTTCACCATCAGATGCATCTGCAATCCTTGCAATGGCGTCAACTAGTGCTTGTTCATGCTCCTGTAAAACGGTCCAAGCAAGTGTGTGAACAATAATCATGAGCATACACGTTTGAAGATAGGAAAATCATGATGATGGATGGTTGACTTGACTTACTTTCAGCATTTGCTTTGCTTTCTCAAGCTCCATTGAATCTGGAGCACTTGTAGCAAATATCCTTTCCACCTGTTATAACATTAATGTTTTAAAAATAAAAAAAAACATTCCCTGTTTATTCTTTTGGTTTGAAAGAGGTTGCTTAGGCATATCATCCTACCTCCTTAACTAGAGAATCTGTGTTCAGTAATTCGATGTCATCCAAAACTCTCTTCCCAATGCCATTTTGGGGTGGGTGAAACTCTTGTCTGGTATGAAGTCTGGGATGACCTCTCCCTCTTCCTGCACCTAAAGAATCACCATGGCCAAAGAATCTCTTAACGCCACGACCGTGCCCACTATGTCCACCTCTATGGAGTATGCCTGGATCTTCACCTTCCCATCTTATATCCTCCGGTGAGATCTGTAATTGATAAGGTATATTTATATCTGTCAATAAAATATGAAAGATCATTTTGCCCAACTTATATCTACTTGGTTATTGCAACATAATTTCTTTCAGTGTAGAAATAGTCAAATCATTTGCAATTATTTTGCACATTCAGCTTGCAAACAGCTTACACATTCAGAATGCATGAGTGTATGCACATAAAGCAAAATTATCACTCAAAGAGGGTGTTAGGGACACCTTATTTTAAACTTATACCCACATCAACCACAAATATTAAAAGATATCTAGACATGGCTTCAACTTGATTATGATGATCAATTGAAAATTGTAAGTTATAAGTCATAAGCACTGAATATCCCAATCAACATTGCAATTTGCATTCTGGAATTTAACACAAATTTCAACTGCTCCTAAACTCTTAGTCCAAAAAACATGTTAAGAAAGATTACAAACAAAACAACCAAAAAAGTTTATAATAAAAAAAAATCCTAAATACCCTCCAAATTTTCCCAAATAAAGAACTCAAATATTTTACAATATTCTAATCTGATGGAGTCAGACTCCTCTTTCTATTTATGTACAGCTACAGCTTTGCTAACATAAAGCCACCCTTAATGGGCCCACTTCCCTACTTTCTAACAAATTCTTCGTATTTCTTTGACAAACTAACCTAACTTACATAACTATTAACTGACCTATCAAAATTACCATCCGCAGTCTATGTTCAAGCAGTGTTTTCCTTATACGTGAAATAGTATTGCAAACAAGTGTAGATGAGTTTGCATTAAAGAGATAATAAATGTGCCACAAATGAGGAAGGAAAATGGCCCATTTGACTCTAAATTGGACTAAACTTACACAAGATCAGAAGATAAGAGATGGATTCTACAATGCACCCTTCAGAAGCCAGAGCATGGATTCACCAGCTTTCATAATCATTGATTATATAACATTTCTGTACTTAATTTAAATATCATCCCCATTTAAAAGTTGAGATAAAACATAGAAAGTACATGTATAATAAGCTATTGGAGTATGATGTTTCAGCCAGGGTACCAACTACCAAGACAAGATAAAAGGAGCTCAAGGCCAAAAGAAGGACAATGGATCGAATAGCTTTAGTTTAGGCCATAATAACATATAAGCTGATAGGAGGACTCAAACTGCTTTTTGTGGAGAGGATGGATGCAGCAAATTCTGCTATCCCTTATTAAGTTATCAGTGTCCCATTGGTACTAAGACACATAAAACTTGCCTTCTAGATTTATTTTTAAAGGAAGGTGATGCTAGAGGCCAAAAAATCATTTGCTTACTATCTAGTCTTGTCATCTTTAAAAATATTATACTTTTTAGTCATTTCATATTATTAGATGTTAATCTTTTCATTAACATTTTTTGCTAATGCTAAACTCAAAGTAACTGTTAAAATTAAAAAAAAAAAAATAACTAACTAACTCTTGCTGTTATATATGCAGCACAACATACGAAATATATACCTCTTTGAGATCAACCCATTCCCAAGTCTCATGTACTTTATTAATATCATAAACCAAAGCATGCCGACCCTGCCAGAAAGAAAAAATCCAAAAGTTTGGATAAAAAATTACTCAAAAGTTATTAAAAAAAAAAGCCTATCATGCTGCCATGCAACTTTCTGGATTGGGCCCTAATCACATTTCAGCTTTTTTATTTCCATCAGGATTAAGGGGTGAATATTTCATTATATATCCTACAAGAGTTTAGAAACGACAGAGAGACACATTATCCTAAATGAAGTAAATATAAAATGTTTGCATGCTGTTCATTCTTTAATCGGTCCATGGGGAAACAAAACCAAAGGCATCTCATGTATGGGCAAAAAAACTCAACTACATAAATCACCCTAAAGGGCCTAAACATCAAATTCAAATGAGAATCAGTCCAGTGAGCATTAAATGTGTTCACCAGGTAAAATATAAATGCAATAATCAAGAATTTTCAGAACTAATTTAAGATCTAAACATACATCCGCAGGGTTGTAATCAGTTACAACAGCCTCATAAAAGTGGTTATCTTCGGGCCACCTAGTCCAAACTTTCTTCCCAATCAATGGATCAAATGCTGCTGCTTCGGCGGGTGCATTGGATGCAAGAGCACTAGCACTGCGATTTAAAAAGGGCCTACCTCCAGTAGGTCCAGCAGAAGTATATTGTACAGACTTCACTGAAGATAAAGCAGGCAAGGATTGACCCTGGTGACAATATTGGTGGAAAATTAAAACCAAATGGACATTAATATATCTCTTTTGTACATCTCAAGCAAATAATTTAAGTGCGGTGCCATTATGGATTTTGGCCTCTGGATCCTAAAACATCCCTTAAAAATGCAGAAACTGAATATGAACACAAAAAAATGTGCTGTTAAAGCCCACATCACATCATATATTATAAATAGAAGGTGGTACCGAATGGGATGTCTTCTGCTTTTTTCGGGAAACTGAAACAGTTGGACTAGGTAAAATGTCATGAACAGGCTGAGATGTGCTGCGCCTTGCAGGTTGGTAACAACCAGTTTGTCTCCACTCCCTGATTGAATTTTCAATCACATAACATTATAAAAGTGGCAGAAAAACGGCCAAAAATAACTTTTTCTACACTATTATTGCAACTATTTAAATAATTTCCAAACCTAATGCGGTGAATTATTTCATCAGAGTTAACCCTGGTAAGAAGCTCTCTGTGTTCATCATCTGAAACCCTTAACTCTTTTCTAAGCTCAGTTATCAAACCTTCCTTCTCCTGATGAATACATAAAATAAAATACAGGAGATAAAGCTTTAACACAAGAAAATACAAAGATAATAAAAAATACATGGAGGGAACCAGTGCTATATACCCATGTAAGAGCATCAGACTGAGCTTTGAAAGCACGCAAGACAGCAGAGTAAGCTTCCTGTTCAAGTTGATGAATTTGAGCCTCCATTTCACAATGCAATTTAAAGTGTGTAACAGAACCTATAGAAGATTTTTCATTGCCAGTAACACTGCTCGATCTCAGAACTCTATTCTGATATGCGGAAGAAAGATCATCAACAGTACCTAAAATCGTTTAGCACAAAAGGTCCTTAATATAAGAAATAACAATGACACGTTTCAAAGCTTTAAAGTTCAAGTCCATATTGTTAAGGATACTGATTCATGCATTGTAAGAGAAATTTCGTTATAAGTGAATGCTGGCTACACAAATTATTTCTTTAAGGATATTCAAAGTTCAAGTTTATTTTGGTAAGGATCTTGATTCATGCATCGGAAGACAAACTTCTGTATAAGTGAATGCTGGTTACACAAAATGATTCTTTAAGGATATTCAAAGTTCAAGTTTATTTTGTTAAGGGTTGATTCATGCATTGGAAGAGAAATTTCTTTATAAGTGAATGCTGGTTAAACAAATTATTTCTTTGTTCTAGAAACAGAGGGCTCTTGACTCTTTAAATGTTCTTTTCCAATTTAACCAATGATAATACACACAATCAATTATCTTTACTTCCCTACCTCTTTTAATCTATTTCATTTTTCATTTTCAAGTTTATTAAACAATTTGAGCAACTCAAATGATTGATTCCGCAGGATTTTCATGTTTTGACAAAGAATAATGTCTAAAAATATAATTCAATTTACAAGCATATGAAAAACACTGGCAGAAAATGTGACAAGGCTTCTATGCATTCAAATTTTAACGCACACACACAAAACCTACTTCACAATGAAACAATTTCGATATTAAAAAGATAAAATATGATCCAAGTGCAAGGTTCTGAATAGCATCTTTAGAGATTTCATGCATTGGGGTTGCAGTTTAATTATACAATTTCTTCTACCCTGCAGATCTCAAATGAAACATATATTTGGTTCCTACCATAACCTTCTTGCGATATTTGGTTCCTTCAAACACCCATAGAACCAACTTTCGCTCCTTATCAACCTCCTTGATCAATTAACACACTCCATGTCATATACACACACAAAAAAAAATAAAAAAATCCATCCCAGTTAGAATTTCCCTCGTATAACATGTGGTAGCAAATTCCAATTTCATGCATTCAAACATAGTTGCCGCATCTGCAAGCACAAATACCAAGCAAATAATTCCTATCTGATTGCTCACTGGATTCAAATTCAAGTTCAAGTTTTGTCCCCTCAACAACTTAAACAGTCTGCACCCCACGCCACCAAAAACTAACCTCAGTAACCATTTAGTAATATGCACCACTAATCATGCTCTCTCTTCACTCGTTTACAAATTAGTAAGCATATGCCCAATACCAGCAGAAGGGTGTCTATTTGCGTTGATATCATCACAAATCTATATACAAAATTTTCATTAACACTGCATAACAAAGCCAGAAAAATTCACACGCCCTAAATTAAAAATATCTTTTCGCCTCCTTCACTTTTCATTTGATATTCTGAAAGTTCAAATCCAGCTAAATAAGGGGTTAAACTTAAACCCTAGCTGAACATTGTGCACATGAATGCCACAGTGCCCGATTTCAGGAAAGTTCCTAAAACAAATAATCTTCAACATAATAGCAGCCAATTAAAAAATATTGACGCCACGCCCAGGAATTTCGAAATCACTAAACAATTTTAAAAAGTATTTTTTTTTTCTCACGACATATTCGACAAGTTGAGGTAATAAGAAAAAGAAAACCCTAGAACGTTGTTCGGGCGGAGTGGGAGAAAAAGGGCAATGGGGCTCACCAGGAGTGTCGGAATTTGACAGTGCGAGAAGTTTAGAACATATGGGTGAGAGAGCGAAGAAAATGTGCTTGGAAGCGCGTTTCGGTTGGAGAAAGTCGAAGGTTTTGGAGAAGAAAATGGGTTTTAGTTTTCAGTTTGGAGAGAGAAAACGACAGAGTCAGAGGTGTTGGATGTGTTCCTCGTACGAGTTATATAGTAGAGTCTAATCGACTCGAGTGGACGCAAAAAGCAAATCAATAGAAAAATTATATTTGATTTTGGTTTGGTTGAAGGAAACCGTACCAATGACAGGGTATGGATTCTGGATTATAAGAAGAAGAAAAAAAAATAGTTCAGTTAATTAAATGAGGAAAAATAGTTAAAATTTATTTATATAAATGGAAATAGTAACTGACAAATAATAATCCATAGCATATCGGATGGATATTTATAGGAAAAATAATTAACATGGTATAGCAGAATTCACTTGTATATTGATTTAATTCACAAAAACATTTTATTTAGTGATATTTTCAATGTTTCTTCGGATAGTTATTCTATTAAAAAATTATTTTAATATAAATGAAATAATTATAGTTTATTTGGAACTAAAGGGATATGCTTAAATGTCATAAAAAAATCGAATTGATAATAATCTTAAATTTAAAATATTGTTATTATAAGAAATTTTTATCGGAACACACAGATTTAAGGTAGAAAATAACAGAGTTTTAAAATTAAGACCGGTATTACACAATATCTAAGATTTTAGGAATAAATAAAATTCAATATAAACTATATTAAATTAATTTTTAAATTGTAAAATATTATAAAAAATTAGATTTTATGAAACTTATAAGAGTTGTTTAAAGGTGATGTAATATGATGAACTCACTCAAAATAATATAAGATTCATGTAGTTTTTTTTTTTTTTCAGCGGGTTTGTCGAGCTTAAGCTTTAGTACCAGACTTAACAATAAATGAGATTCCCAGCACTAAATTCCATGATAGTTATTACTCTAAAAGTACGTTGGGATTTAAAGATAAATTCAAACGAGTGAAAATAAAAGTTAATTTGAAAAAGTATATGAAAAATGTTATTTATATTAAAATAAAAATAGTAAAAAATAAGAAAATTTTTATGAAAATTCATGAATAATGTGATAAATATAATTAATAAATTATTTTTTTAATAAAAATTAGATATAATTATTTATGATGGTTATTTGTGATGTTTTAAATATCATTTATTCTAGTGATATCCACAAGGTAACTAAGATAAATTTAATATAAAATTTGAATCAATATATTTCGATTTTTTTCTTCATATATATATATATATATATATATATATTCAATATTGTAGAGTGAGGATAATTCTTCAGGCAGGCTCAGTTAAATGCGGTCCAGTCAAACGCCAATTATTAGTGTTTAAAAGGAAATTACTTCCTACACTTTCATATTTAAACCTCCACCCCCACAATTGAGTAAAATGACAAAATTGTGTCATGCGTTTCTCCTTTATTGCATCCCACCACCGCGATCACTAATAGGTAGCTCACATTGTAGTTAGAAGAAGAGCGAAAAAAAATCTCGTTTCAAAAGGTTTTGTCTAGAACATAGCTATGTTCAGAACCCAATTCTTTTTGGAACACAAACTCATCTCAGAAAATACATTTCAGAAGATATTATATGTTCTGGAAAGTTTATCCCATTTCAAAAAGCTTGTTCTTAAATGTATTTACGTGTTCTAGGAACTTTATTTTAAAATTTTTGTTTAAAAAATCTTATATTGTTTTAGAAAAGGTATTTTAGAATGTATTTTATTAATTTTAAAAAGTATGTTTCAGAAAAAAGTTTCAAAACAGGTAATCTAAGTTACTTTAAAGAAGGGTAAAATAGTTATTTAAAACTTATGGGTTGTATGTTTAAATTAAGGGGTGCAGGAAGTAATTGCATGTCTAAAAATGGATGAAAACCGTCTCTATAAGCCAGATTGGTCCAATATCTGGTCAGCACATAAGTCAAATATTAACCATTCATGTGGCTACCAGTTTTAAAAAATTTTGTAGCCTTCGTAGGTTTTGACTAATCAAACTAAGCACCTCATCTTTCACACTAGAACTTCGTAACAGGAATCTTCTACTTTATATTTTGGTTTGGATCCAGTGACATCAATGTAACTACAACCTTAGGAATATTTTCTTTTCATCCAATTTTTTTTTTGTCACTAATTATAATTTAGTGGTTAGATCAATAACAAACTACATCTTATAATAAGAAGTTTCTGAATAATATAATAATTACCTTATATATATATATATATATATATATATATATATATATATATATATATATATATATATATATATATCTGTAATTAGAAATTCCATGTATAAATCTCCAAGGTGGCTACTGGAACTGTCATGTGAGAGGATTAAATGTAAATCTTGGATAGTGCTGAATTTCTTAGTTTATAACTAATCTCATCTTCCAATCTCAGCAAAACAAGAGGAATCTTGAGTACAAAAGATCAGGGAAGAAAACAAAACTTGGCAAGTGTAGATCTTAAATGAGCAACAGTTTTTTCAAATGCGTCTGACATGCTAAGTATAGCTGGGTTAAAAATTGAAACAAAGCCCTATAGTTTATTGAGCAAGAAGATCTTCCAGGTAATAATATACGTAATTAAGATGTAAGGTTTTCACATGATTGTACTGAAACCATGATGGCATTTTAAAAATGGTGCAAGATGACAAAACAGAAATGATTAGGCACACAGTATCCTCAAGAAAGGTTTTGCTGTGTGAAAGGAATTGTACTCAGCTAAATAACTGGTCCAGGGTGAAGATTTGTTTTAACTAAATTAAGTGATTTTGATTGAAAAAATGAGAACATGGGTTTAGAAGGTAATTGGCTCATATGCACATGTCTATCACATGAATATCCATAGGTTTGAAGATTGAAACAAAGTAATGAAAAAACAGTCAATTATGCTCCACATGGTAGCTTGCATTTGTCTTTCACAACCCCACCAATCAAAATTCTTTCTTACCACTTACCATTCACTAGAAATGACATGAAGAAAATTATGACAACCTTATCATTAGTGGAAAACAAACACCATTCAAAGTTCAAACTAGATCCTTGACCCTCCGATGTTGTGTATATGAACATGCTTGTTGTCTATGCAGCTGTTATGTCTTTTTCCCTACAATATGATACATAATATAATGCAAGTAATGGTGAACCACGTGCATAAAGTATGTTCATTGCTTTTCATATATTAGCCTGATTCAACTCTCCAAAATTATTAGCACTCTCACATCTCACACTACTTGCTGAAACCATTCTCAGTTTCTCATGAAGAACAACAGGTGCAGACTTTTGGCTGCAGTCTTGGCCTTGGTGCTTGTTAACATTCTTTTCTTCTCTACTTTCTGTGTCCAACATGAGCAGAGATTTTCAACAGAGAAAACTCTCTCTAGGAAGTTGCTATCTTCATCTTCTGATTCAGTTTCCACAAGTAAAAGCAAAGTAAGTGGAAACAAGAAACAGACCAAGAAAGCTGTGGAGCCAAGCTTGAGGAAAGCACCATCAAGTGTTCCAAATCCTACACAGAATAAGTAGGATTTGACTTTTCTTCTGGAGATCTAATCAAGGAAGATGCATTGTTGGTTTATGTGATTTGATATTGTTTCTTGTACTTGGTCTTTTTCTTATGTTACACTCTTGTAGCAATGTTGAAGGTTTTGTGGATCAGAATGCAGAAAATGTATATAGGTGTACTATAATTAAACTAGTGTAGTAAGAAGCATTTTGCCTTGCAAAGTGCAGAAATTTAATTCCAGGATCTAGATATCAATTTTGATTTTGATCAAGAAAATGCTTTTCTTTTCTTTTTTTTTTATTGTCTTTAATTATCTCTTCTGTCTTTCACTTGCAGAAAATGCAGCCACACTGTTTTTTTAGTATTTTCTTTTAAGAGAACACAAATATTCTCCATAGTAGATAATCTTGCTTAAATAGGTCTATTATATAAAACAATCTTTCTTTTCTTGCAAATTTTTAACATAACTATATATCAAGGTCGGTCCAACATATTTTTAGGCCTACAACCAATATTAAGATGAGACCTTTTAAGTTTAATAATATTTAAAAAAAACATTATTTTTATTGAAATAATTATTTATTATTGAAGGTTTATCTTGCAAGCTTTTAAGAATGTAAAGTTATGTATTAAATTTGGGTGATAATAAATATATTTCAGAAAGACACGTTTGAATTACTCTGTCTTGATAATTAAGAAAATTTAAAAACAGATTTGAGACTAATTTTAAGAATCGAAACATTCAGAATGCGACTTTGACGTAGCTAATAAGTTAACTAACATTAATTAGCAATTAAATTTGAGTGGAAGAGAAAAACACAATAAAAGTCATTTTTTTTTTTCAAAAAAACAAAACTAGAATACCTGATCATTAAAACTAATTATCAATTTAAATTATATTTTTAGGGACTTAAAATAAGGGTTTTAGTTGTATTAGTCTTGGACTACCTTGGTTATATATCTAAGATTTAAATTAGACTACTTGTTCATATGAAAGAATTTGGTGTTAAAATGATTCATGTGGTCAATAATAAATGGTTTATATTTTTTTGGAATATATATAATGTAAAAAAAAAGTTAGTTTATGCAATGAGAGAGATAGATTAATTTGTTAGAGATCTCACATGATAGATTAATTTGTTAGAGATCTCACATCCATTAGAAATATAATCTTTTAATAGTTTATAAGTGGATGCAAATCTCATTTTGTGAACCGGTTTTGTAAACTTAAGTTAAGTTTATTTTTTAATATGATATCACAGTTTATCCTAAATAAATTATTGGCTTATTGAATCATCTGGTACATATCATTATCGAATCACCCTTAATATATAGTTTGAAGTTAAAAAATCTAAGATTTATTTAAATTAATTTTTATCGGACATATTTAGTTTGTGTTATAAATAAGTTTAATCCATTTTATAAAATAATAATTATATTAAAAAAGAAATATAATATTAAGGTAGTTTGTGAACATTGATGGTGGTCAAACTTAGTAGCTAGTGACTACACATGGAAATGTAAGGAATCAGCACGATTGATTGTTGGCTAGTGTGTTGTTGGAACATCTAGCCATCCACTTTTAGGTACAAAACTTGGCTTTACAACCAAAAAGATTGAAACTTCTTCCAGTTTATATCATGCATTGTTTGGACGGTTTCATAAATTAGATGGGATTGCACGAGCCATAACTTTGGGTGGTCTTCTTCCTCACCATTCCTTATATTTCAAAATTATGATGGTCAAATAATGGAGGCAAAACTTCTCTAACATATATTTCCATACATTATCTATTTTGTCTTTTTTATGGGGCTATTGAGGTTAATAAGTATAATATTATGCCAATAAACGTGGGAGAGATTGTTTAATATTAGATTGGATGTAATCTAGAGTGAATAGGGATAGGGTAGGGTGAGTATTTCTTTGCTAGAAACCAAAATTAGATTCTATAATCTTTAAGAAGATGAAAACATATTTAAAAGATAATAATAATTTTGTTCATTTAGAAATAAAGGAAGGTATAATAGAATTGGTAGATTCATTCAAAATTAACAACTTCTAATATTCTAATAACAGTTAGAGATTTGTTCAGATATATATAATATTTGTTACCATTTTTAATTTATTTCTCACTTAAAAAAGTCTTCTAATTTGAGTTACTTAGTCAATATATTAACTATATTAACTACTTGTTATTCTGACAAATAAAATATAAAATGTCTCATTCTTTACGAGATTGCTTAGAAAATATAAAATAAAATGTAAAAGTTTTGATTTACATTTTCTTTTTTAAAAGTTCACATTTAAGCTATCAAGAAAAGGACTTTTTCTTTTTGTATCCTTATAATTTCTAACTGCAGCCTCATAATTTTTAAATGATTATTTTATCATTCATAAATGTGACTTTGGGTTACTTGTTTTTGCAAAACTTCTAAAACAAAATTTTATGAATTTATAAAACATGATTTTTGGAACAATATTTCTAAAACAATTTTTTTTAAAACATATAAAATGCGTTTTAAAATAAGTTTTTCAGAATATATGAAATGTTTTTTGAAATAAACCTTTTAAAACATATAAGATGCTTTCTAGAATATGATTTTTAAAATAAGATTTTCAAAATATATATAATATCTTTAGAAACGAGTTTTTCATAACAAAATTTTTCTTTTGTTCCTTCGAAAGAGTAAAGCATCGATGAAAACAAATTTATTGTCGGAGGTGCAGAGCGGGAGGGTATTTAGTCTTTTTGCTATTCATTTGTGGGTACAATTAGTAATTGTAGAGTGTAGAAAGAAAAAGCGTCAAGAAAGTGGATCAAGGCCCATGAATGTAGAATTAATAATGCACGGACAATGCGTTCTGCACCCCATATTTTTAAGCTGCACCATGTAAAAATTTAATTTTCAATTTTAGCTTTTAAAATTTATATTTCAAATTATCAGCGTTTCCTCATTTTCGACGACATCCTTCGGCATTGGCCGCGAGTGGAGTGCCACGACGGCTGAGCGCAGCTTCAGAATAAGAGGATGAGTCTTAGTACCTTACACTAATATTGTATTGATTTAAGAAGATTTACTGTTTAAAAATATGGATTTGAAGAGATGAATGTTATTTTATTGACCTGATTTAAAAAGATGGATCAGAAAAGATTTGCAAGATTGGATATTCAGAAGAGATTTAAAAGGATAAAATTTGAAATTACGAAATAGTCCTTATATTTGAAGTGAAAATTAATTAAAAAAAATATAAAGAAGGTATAAATTATAAACAATAAACAATTATTAACATTAATATATATTTATTGTAACAATATATATTATATATGAAAAATTAACTGATTTATACCTAAATCATCAAATAATTGATTCAAATAATTATATTTTTTTCATTCATAATATTTTCATTTTCTTTTTTTAAGACAGCTATAATATAATTAATCTCCCTTCAATCTATCCATACTCAATACAATCTATCAATTCATAATTATATTATTGACGTAAAATAATTAAATCAATAAAAATGTTCATTTTATAAAATAAATAATAAAAGTATATTATACATGTTATATTGTTTTCTATTTATTTTATTTTTTTTATTTTTTATCGATGAAAATATGTTTACTTAATGTTTAATTGGAGTAAATCAGAAAAAAAATATTTTTGTCTCCTTTTATTTGATTCAATATTTATGATGAAATTGAGGGGAGAAGATGTTATTTAAAATATTTTTTATTCATCTTAAAAACAGTTTTATTTTCTTTTAAATATAAAATTATAAAAACACAAAAGTAAGGATGTTCACGGGTTGGATTAGATAAAATAATTATCTAACATATTAAAAAATATAAATATATAGTTAGTTGATTCAGTTTCTATATTTTTTATATTAAAATCAATTTAATCCAATTTATTTTAATTTTTTACCATCTTATTTCACAAGGGTTAATTAGTAATTTCAGAAATATATCAATTAAAAAATAAAAACAAATCTATAACATCTATCAAATCAATCCCAAACTTTCATAACTAATTCCCTTAAATCCCTTCAAATCTTACCATGCATCCATTAATCCAAACAACCCTCTCATCCACACACAATCCACTCAAATCCCTTTAAATTCATCCTCTCAAATCCACTCTCCCAACCAAACAAAGCCTAAGGTTGTACTGATTTGAGGGGATTTACTGTTCAATAAGATGAATTTGAGGGAATGAAGGTTGTTTGGTTGACTTGATTTGGGAGGATGGATGAGGATAGATTTGGAAGATTAGATCTTTGCTCATCTGAAGAGATTTGCAGGAATTTGAAGGGATGAAAATCGAAACTACGAAATAGCCCTTGTAAATGAAGTGAAAATTACGAAATACCCTTGACTTTGAAAATTACAAAACACTCTTTTAAGTGGGTTTAGGGTTTGTAACAATATATATATTATATATGAAAAATAAACTGATTTATACCTAATTCTTTAAATAATTGATTTCAATAATTATATATATATTTTCATTCATAATACTTTTCTTTTTTCAAAACAGCTATAATATAATTAATCTCCCTTCAATATACCCATACTCAATACAATCTATCCATTCATAATTATATTATTGATCTAAAATAATTAAATCACTAAAACTTGTTTACTTTATAAAAGAAATAATAAAAGTATATTATAAATATTATGTTGTTTTCTATTTATTCTTCTTTTTTATTTTTTATCGATGAAAATATGTTTACTTAATGTTTAATTGAAGTAAATCAGAAAAAAAAAATTTTTTTGTCTCCTTATTTAAATCAATATATATGATGAAATTGAAGAGAGAATATATTATTTAAAATATTTTTTATTTATTTTAAAAAAAGTTTTATTTTCTTTTAAATATAAAATTATTAACACAAAAAAATAAGGATGTTCACGAGTTGGATTAATTAAAATCATTATCAACCTACTAAAAAATATCTAGTTAGTTAATTCAGTTTCTATATTTTTTATATTAAAATCAATTTAATCTAATTCATTTTAATTTTTTACCATCTTATACCACAAGGGTTAATTAGTAATTTCAGAAATATATCAATTAAAAAAATAAAAACAAATCTATAACATCTATCAAATCAATCTCAAATTTTCATAACCAATCCCTTTAAATCCTTTCAAATTTTACCATCCATCCATTAATCCAAACAACCCTCTCATTCACACACAATCCACTCAAATTCCTTCAAATCCATCCTCTCAAATCCACTCCCCCAACTAAACAAAACCTAAAGGAAGAAAGCTCATTTTCCTTACAAGGCAAAGTGGCACATAAAGAAAAGGAATGAATACTAAAATTTATTTTTAGATCTGAAAATATATTATAAAAATTACATTTAAAATTGTATATAAAACTTCAAAGTTTTGAATTATATAATTTAGAACTTTTCAGATAATCTGGAACAAACCAGAAGCAGAGATAATAATGATAAAACCAAAAGTCATAGGATACTTTTGACATTTCACCACCCTCATGAGGTGCAGCTTCAAATTATGAGGGTGCAAATTGCAACGGCCATAACACACAGGCTAAGAGGAAAGTAGTGCGTGGGCTTTGCTACTCAGATTTCAGAGCCCAAAATCGCGTATTCATTTTTGCAAGATCTAATGTTTGGACTTTTTTCTCTTACGGGGAAGTTATATTTACCTTATTTCTAGTTTGAAAATAGATATTTATATATATTTTTATTTTTAATAAAACGATACTTATCTTTTATAGTTTGTAAACAGACATACACTCCTTTCATGATTTTAATAAACTAATTTCATATTTTAACAACGTAATTCACTTTTTATTTTTATTTATAAAAAATATATTTTTTAACTTTCCATTTTTTTAAATATCTATCCTTTTAATTTTAAATTTTATAATTTTATTCAAATTTTAGCCAATATAATATTTTTAAAAAATGTGCAGGGAAAATCTTTCTTTCATTTACATTATATTATTTTAGAAATTTAAAAATGATGGATAAAAAAGAACACATTTTATTAAAAAAATCGAAAATAAAAAAAGAAACGAGCGTTAATATGGTAGCTACAAAAGTGGTAGTGAACCCTTAAACATTAATCAGAATTGAGATTCTTATTATAGTTTGTTATAAAACAATGAAAGAGTAATGTGAACCCATCTGATGTGAGATTCTTCCATTTGGATCATATAAATTATTAATTAATTAAACTTTTGCATTAATTAAGCTAGACAGCACAGGGATCACATGGCTTAACAGTAACACGACAAATACTTCCATTATTACGTGTCTATCGATCTCCCAAATTGTTTCTCATTTTTAATAGTCAAATCCTAAAATTGTTTAATTATTAATCCTACACTTCTAATCTAATCATAGTTAATTACTTGTTTGTAGAAAAATCAAAATTAGTTTTTTCTTTTGTTTATTAAGAGCAGATGGTGTTTGTGATAAGATATAAACAAGGTGTTCAATCAAAGAACGTATCTAAATGCAATGTATTTCTCACTTTGATTTCATTGAGTGCATCACTCACTATGCCCTTGTCTTCTTCTTACATAGTCAAGTGAGAAATAAATAAAATGACCCATTAGGGTTTTTAATAAATAACAAGGTTAAAGAAAAAGATTTTGATGAATCTGAAAAATGAAAAGTATTTTAAGATGGACTAAATCATTCATTTCATTGATACAGTTTTCCAATAAAAACAAGAAATCCTTATCCAGCAATCCTTTTCAATAGGAGACAATGTTAAAAAAGAGTAATAAGGTTAATGTCTTTTCTCACAAGTGAGGGGAGCACATAGCATCAGAGAGAGATAGCACTGTAGCATGATCTACCTGTCTGCTACTGGGACAAGGTGTGTGCATCTTCACAGTGTAATTTACTAATCTAATGGGGACCAAAATTTTAATATATATTTTTTTTATCTGAGTCAATGTTAAGATTCTTGTCTTTGCTACTAATGCATCTTCTCCTTTCATTATGATTTTCTTGTTGAAATTTCAGCGAAAGATTTTGAAAATTATTCAAAGACAAACACTGAAACAGAGGAGGATTGGAGCAGGTGGGTTGGTAATTTGTTACTAGATCTTATCGCGTAATCTTTGGATGACACACTATTTCAACTTGTTTTTAACTCTTGAAGAGTTTGTGTAATTTTATCTACAATTTTTTTATCGTCAACCATAGTTTTCAGCTATTTTTTTTAACTTTTACTTTTCAACTACCGTTATCACAGCATTACATATAAAAAAAAACTCAACATAATAGATATCATTTTTTTTAACAGCGAACATAATAGATATCATAAAATGAAGAATCTTGATAACCACTGCCTAAAGACATTAGTTAAGGAATTAATACGTGAAAACTTCAAAAAAAAATATATATATATATATATATATATATATACAGGCACAAATTTATGCATCCTAATAAAAAAAAATCCACTTTTAACTTCTTAAAATTATTGGCACTCACACCAACGAAAACTTTTTTTTAACACATTTCTCATTCGTAACCAAAGTAAAAGAGGTATTCAAATAAATAAATACATTAAAAAACATGTTGCTAAAACCCATAAATAACTCGTGGAGAGACCAAACATATGCATGCTCTTTCTTACCTGAATTAATCTTACACCAAAATAAACATGGACAATGGAGAATTTTCCAAAAAAGGTTATTTTCAAAACGAGCTAAAGTGAGTTGTGGAAAACTATGGCCTACACTTTATAATTGGACATGTTTTTGTAGTAAATGTTTAATTTAAAGTCAGATTAGGTTAAAGATGGATTCATGATAACATTTAAACCAAAAGTTTTCAGAATAACATGAATTAGAGGTTCTAACACATACTTAAGACGTTGAAATGAGGAAAAATTTGAAGTCTCACGTGGTTCCTCGACAAGAAGGGCCCTTCATGCACACATAGGAGGGGCAACCTAGTAAATGAATGTGTTAACACATTCATTGGTACGGTGATGATCCTTTCTCATTCATACACATATTTTGGCCACAACCCACAGAAACAAACAATAGCAAACAAATGAGTGAGGCCAAAAAATGCTTTAATAAGGGATAAGATATATGTTGTTGTCCACTAATTTAGGACGATACTTAGGTCCCAGAAGACATGGCGCCGTATCAATCTTTATCCTTTTAAACTAAAATTTAATCCAATGGTATGTCATAAACGTTAAACAAACACACTTATGTATAATCTTAGCAACTTGAATTTGAGTTTAAGTCACAGAAAAAAATTAAGTAAAAAATTTATATTTTAAGATTGATAATAATGATTTGAGGTTTCAAATAAAATGTCATAGTTCTATAATCACACTTAATAATCTTATGGACATGTAAGCCAAACTCTTGCTATAGCACATCACACATGGTTCTGGTCACAGCTAGCTGCACTCCCTGCCATTGCATGCATTAATTGCAGTTTTTGTGATGCAAACTGAGGCATGAGCTAGTTTTTGTTTGCATCTTATTTTATCGTTTTGTAACTGTCATTGTATCTTCTATTCATAGAACTGTGTGTATGTGTTTTAGATTACTCATTTTATGTAATGAAACTTCTATGATCCCAATGAACAATATTTATTATTGGGTTTATTAAGAATGATATATATTGTTGCACTAGTTATAGGCTTCTGAAATATTATTGTCTAGGTATATAGATGTACCTAGCTAATAATATGAGAAAATATTAGGTGGTTCAGAATTCTACTGTTCAGGTTCAGATAATACTTTGTTCCTTAATATATGATATAAAATAATAATTAAGTCCTACGATAACACTGGTTAGAACTTTTCGTTAATTATTTTCATCATCCATAATTAGAGTTGATTATTTCATTTACTCACAAACTTCCATACACTGTTTTCTTTCTATAAATCTTTTTCATGAATTAAGCCTGTGACTCACTTTTCTTTTTTAAAATTTTTACTTATGTTTGGTTGGAGGAGATGGATGCAAATAATGAAATTAAATAAAGAAGACAAACATTAATTAAGGAGAGAATTAAAAAATCGTATATTTCTATTTTTGTTCTTGATTTTGAAATTTTTTCTTCCATCAACGTTTTCAATTTCTATTTTATTTCTTATATAGTATTATTTACTCATTTTATTTATTTTATCTGCTTTATTTATTTTCTTTCGATCAGAGATACTGCAATAAAAAATGTCTTGCACAGTATATCGAGAAATAACACTACATGCAACAACGTTAGGCCCACTTTGTTTCGAGTGAAAATCACCTTTATAGGTACAATGACAAGTCATGACCTAAGCTGGCCATATGGATTCTTCCTTTCTCTTCTGCAGGATTAGGATCCTCACATGGAGTCCCATTCCACCATAACTATTCATAATCTATTCCTATATAATATAAAATAAATAATCTTTTCTTTACTAGTAAATAGTTTGATTACTGATAATTTACCGTATTCAATCACAAACTTTATATAAGATAAATTAATTTATTTTTACAATAATTACTTAAAAACACATGTCAACAATCATTTTTAATTAATTCGTCATATAAATTTTTTTACACAAGTAGTGAATGAAAATTAATCTTTTGTTTTAATTAAACATCATTATTTTCTTTTTGCTCCTTTTTATTATTAGCTAAAAAAAAATCTCCCTTAATCTGTCCTTCTAACTACATTCTTTTAAAAATGTAAGTAATGTACCTCATCTTATCTATTAGATACTCAAATTGAATAGGACGAGACTCTCACTTTTCACATTTAAGGCATTTTTAACTGTTTTTTTTCTTCTCATTTTTAGACACCATTTCGTCTACTACTCTACAATAGTAAGAGAATTCTCTCAATCATCTCAAAGTGTTCCCATTTTATCATTATTTATGTATATACTTAATCTTTTACTATTTTTAACTATTTATCTCTTCCAATTTATCCTTTTTATTTTATTTCTAAATTTTATTTCAATAATTTTAAAATAAATTATTAATAATTAAAAATAATCTTGTGTCATAACATAAATTATTTATGGTAAACCTATAATAAAAATTTATATACTTAAAATTGTCTTTAAATTGTAAATTATATTTTAAATTTAAAATCAACAATTATAAGTTATATAAAGTTTTTTAATCAAAAAATTATATTTATATATTATTAAAAGTATCACGAAAGCATAAAGTACCAAATAACATAATAACGTTTGAGAAGAACAAAACATAAAAACATGAGACAACTTCATACCATCCCCATTTTTGGAAATTGCATGACCAAAGTGTTATCCATACTTAACCAAAGCTACTCTTACTCTATTTCATCAATGGACATATACGAAGATAAATATACACATTCACCACTAATATTACATGTCTTGATTTAACTTCTTTCACCAATTAGCCAATAAACAAAATATGAATTCACCAGTAAATATCATTTACCATTGTATGAGGTGTCTATTTTGCAGATTCACAGTAGTCTGTGTTTTGTGATTGTGAATTTTTGTGCATTTATTTGTGGTGTTGTCGCTTTTGTTATGTATCACTTTGAGGGGCCTGGTTGTATGTTGTCAGGTACCCATTTTTTATTTGTATTTTCTGGTGGTGTAACTTGAGTGTTGTACCTTTCTTTTAGTCTGATATTTTTCTTGAGATAGATGGTTAGGTCTGTGCATTTGTATTTATCAGACTTGTTTTGTTGTATTAGGATTGGAACACCCTGAAGTGTTTCTTTCAATTTTATTTATTTTTTGCTATTGAAAAAAAAAATGAATTCACCAACTTCCAGTGACCCAATTTTTGTTGTTATTGTGAGAAATTCTTCAAAAGCATATTAAAACTTAATTTAAAAATTAGGGATAAAAGATAATACATTGAAAATATAAACCATTGAGAAAATTAAGCGTAGGAATAAAGATTAAGGAAAAAGGATTTAGTAATCGGGAAATAATTTTTTAGACTATAATTTAAATCTAATAAAATTTAAATTTAAAAATATATTTATAAAGAACAATTTTTAACAAAAAAAATAAAATTAAACACCCCATATATAAAATTAAGATAACACGCGCCGTTAAATATAATTACAAATAATAATTTACTAATTTATAATACCTAAATATGAATATAAGTACAAATATAAAATTTAATTTACAAATAAAAAAATATTATTATTTATTGTGAAATCTAATAATGTAAAAAATAAGCACTTATTAAAGAACAGATAAATTTATTTATGAGGCCTACTAATATATTTGAAAAAAAGAAATATTTATGCCGCTCATGATGAGTTAATCTTCTCCCATTTGAATGATAGATACTCTTGTTAATACTATGGTTAAAAAAGAGAAAAGAGAGAATCTAATTCCATTTTTAAGAAATTACAATGCGATCTTTTTTACCGCCACTTGTGTATAATCCTGATCATAATATTTTTGTAATACTTTATTAAATATTTCATCTTATATTTAAATATTTGGATACATATCAGATCCATGAAAATTATAAAATTGTTCTCGTAACATATAATAATTCTTCACATTTCCACACCTAACAACATTTGGAATGGTATTGCCTACTTCCCAAGCTTTAATAAGTCTTCATTTTACGTTGACATTCAATTTTATTGCGCTGCAAGTATTCTTTACCTCATTTTAAATCAACAACAATCCAATTTTATATCGAGGAATAATTGTATTTAAAATGTAATTTTTTTGTCACGTTAACTATATTTTTATAATTTTAAATTAATATAAAACAACTTAAATTTTCGCTTTCCAATGTATTTTAAATTAACATGATTATTTGATAGATAATTATTATTTATTTTTGTATAACATTTCACGGAGAGAAATCAAATTAAAGCCAAACTTCACCATTTGTTATAATCTAATACTTTTGAATCAACAGCTGAAAAAACTCTTTCCCCAAAAAACCACTGTTACACTGATCCTTAATATATAATACAGGTCAATGGTTGTTTTCGTAAAATTCATATTTAATTCAAAGTTGTATTAAGAAGAAAACCGATTCCTCCTCGTGTATAAATACCATTCCATCTATCATAATTAAGTGGAATTTATTAGCAGTTTATTTCATTTTCAATGGGAATTTAAATTTCATTAGTTCAAATTTTTTAACATGCAAATTACTAGTAAGCAGATCACATTGGTTTTGTCAACGAAACTAAGAAGAAAGAGTGAGAACTTTTTCTGCAGTTCATTCTAATTAACAAAGTTTCCTCGAGTATGAACACAAGCATTGTTCAAACTAACCCCATCTCATAGAATTCTTCAGCAACCCAGTTCACGTGATTTCACTCAACCAACCACACACCCTTCGAGAGAAATTATTACATGATACATATATAGGACCACCACATACGTATGGTATTAGCCGGTTTTCATGTAATTGGTCGGAACTATGACAGTTATTTTACAACACGTTATGATTTGTAAGTGAAGTCAGAGAAAGAGAGTGAGAATTTGAAGATGCTGCAGTTTCTTCCTGAATAACAAGCCAAAGGCAAAATAAAACTTCCATGACTATGAACATATATATAAGCATTCCATGAATCCCATCTTCCAAATTCATCTCTTTCCACTCCCTTCACCCTTTTTCCATCACAATTAAGAAAGGCAAATACACCATAAAATTCAATAAAGCCCTTCCCCCTCTAGCTAATTATCTGAACTTTTACATGCTAACATGTTCCACCAAATTTCACATGCCTCTGGCCAACATTTCATGGAACATTCTATCAGACTCTTGCTTCTCCAACCTGAACTTCTCATGACAATCCGCAATGAACAATTCCGCAAGCATGTCAATTTCATTAGTCTCCGACTTGTTGTTGTCATTGTTGTTATCATCTTCACAAATCTTCTCTTCCAGCCACCTCAAGTAGCCTGAGAGCTGCGAGCTGCCGTGGCAATCCTCGTACAACTCATCTTCATCAGCAGGATTGGACAAACCCTGAAAGACCCTTGAGGGGACTGTGATAACTTGAGAGGATTTGGAGGAGCACCAGTTGTAGTGGAGCCTGAAGGAGCCGGAGATGATCTTCTTGGTCATCTTCTGCTTTCTGTGGTGGAGGAAGTGAATGTTGTTGGAGTGGTTTCCCTTGAGGGTTTGGAGGATTGCAGCTTTGAGTTTGGAGAGTGCACGAATGATGCGGCACATGTGGGAGACTATGAGGGTGTGGATGAGGCTCTTGAGCTTCATGGAGCTCAAGGCTGAAGAAGATGGTGATGGAGTATGTGGTGATGGTTTTATGGCAGGGAAAACTTGAACTGTGTGTGAGGTTTTGAGATGGGAAGATGGAGAAGACATGTTTGTTTGTATGTTGTGTTGTATCTGAGAGATTTGGGTGATGGTGGTGTGGTGAAGGTGAGAATTGAGAAGAGACTACTCTATTTATTCTATTTATTTAATGTGGGACTTAACATGCTCCAAATCTAATTTGCTTCCAACTTTGCCCTTCCAATGTTTGTATTTGAAAATCTTCCACAGTACAACAATAATTTGTTCTATTTTTAATATTTTTAATTGAATTTAAAATCTCTAAATTAATGTTATGCTAGTAAGTTAGATAATATTGATTGAAACCATATGTATAATATAATAATAGAAAGATAAGATATGATACCAAAACTAAGATACCCATGGGACCTTGGTTCAAGTAAATTGAATTTGCATTATTTATCATTAGGTTAAATTTAATTATATGTAAAATTGGTAAAATATAATACCTACAACATATCTATCAAAATATAAATAGATGTGCTAAACAAATAGAGATACACAAATAAAAAAGAACTAAATAATTTTGTTAACAAGTATTGTATATGTATCTTTATATATTTTTTCTCTATGTCTCTTTTATTGCGTCACGTCATCTATATCTTTGTATCTCTCACATTACCTTTTTTTTTTCTCACCTATTGCATATTTTTAAATAGAGTGTAACTCGATATTTTCAGATTTTTTACAAGTCAAGAGATTATTATTATTGATGAAGTAAACGGGTATGATATATAAGACAAAAGAAGCATCATGCACATTGACCAAGAAAAAATTATACACCTATGAATTTCGTGGAAAATTCAAACCATTTTCGTGGATACATGTTACTCACTTCCCCAGTTTAAAATTTTTTTGGGAGTGTTTAGACATCTTAATACACCACACTAATTAAGGAAGTATTTAAATGAGTTTTTTAATGAATTCTTTCCACACAAAAAAATTAAAATTTAATTGTAAATTGTATATAATTTAATTCTAATTTATATAAAAGTTTATTAGCTTTTTTAGAAGAGAACACAGACATTTTTGCTTCCATATTATTTGTGATTTAAAATTTTGCGGGAGGAAAATGAAGGCTCTTAATTTTTTTTTTCTCTTCCATTTGATATTTGGAAAAGAATTGAAAATGAAAGAAAATGATTATAGTTTTTGAAACGTACGGACAAAATTATTCTAAGATTTATTTATCCTTCATTTTTATTTATAAAAAAAAATATAATTAACAAGTGCTCATACTTCTCCACACATTTTAAAAAAAATACAAATGGAACAAAGGGACTTCCCTTTTTCCGTCCATTCTATTAAATTCTTCCATCTCCTTTAGTTTGAATTCAACACACCGTTTTTGACTTCGATAACTTTTTTTCAAATATATTATTGTAACATTTTTTCTGCAATGATTTGAAATTTCGTTAGCATGTTATATTAGCGTTAGGTGTTGTGATCCGCATAAAATAATTCATAATTAAATATACACATCCAAATATATACTATAACTTACCTATACCTCCTCCACATTTATATTTTTCACATATAAAAAAAATTATCTCTACAAAAGTTATTAAATATTTTCATTCTCTCAATAAAAAGTTATTAAATATTTTCAATAAAAAATACTAGTTTAACATGACTGTTCATTAAAACTTCCATTTAAGATTATGTTTTATTAATAAAATATTATATATTAATAAAATTATAATATATTTTAGTGTTAAAATAACGTGAATGATGTCAAAATAACAATACGTTTTTAACATCACATATTTCTAACTTTCAAAAAATAGAAAAAAATGTTAACTTCCATTATATATTAACAACACTTATATTAAACTTGATTTCAATCTTATTAATACTTATATTAAACTTTATTTCAATCTTATTTAATCAAATCAAACTTTAGTTTAATATGATCTAACCAAGTTTGAATTAAATTTAATTTGATATGAAATGTTTTAATTTAGGATTAAAATTTGTACTATAAGTTGAGTTAATTGTATATAACTTAAGTCTAATCCAACCTATTTGGATCAAACTCAGACTTTGTTTGATGTAGATTTGACTTAATTTAACTTGATCTATACTAACTTAAGTTTGGTTTAAACTTGACTTGATATGGACTCAACTCAATCTAATTCATCCTGACATGGATTTGCCTCAATATATATTTTGTCGAATTGAGAGTTAGCTCGTGAATTCGACCCAACTTGATCCAACTTGGTGTGAATCTAATTTGACCCAACCTAAATATGGTCTAACCCAATTTGACTTGGAGCGTGGCCTAGTCTAACTTGTCATGGGTTTGTCCCAACCCTTTCTTGCATGACTTTAGTCCAAATCCGACTCAACCTTACATGAGTTGAACCGCTAACTCGGATCCACACAATTTCGTATTTATTTTAAATTTTCAAAATTATTCAAATTATATTTAATTCAAATCAAATTAATTATCAAATTTATATTTAATTAAAATCCAATTAATTATTGATTTTATATTTATCCCAAAAAATATTAATTTAAATTTGAGATAAATCTATTAAATTGACTTATATTAATTTAGATTTGGACATTATAAATTGGATTTGAAAATTTGGATTTTTGTCAACCTAACTTATTGAAATCTCGTAAAGCATGTTTAATTTTCCCACATTTTTCAACTATCAATTTTTTAAATTATTTTTATCCTATAAAATTTACCCTTCATTTTATAGGAAACAAATCCAAAACTTTTATTATAATTTTTGACAGAAAGTTATTTTAAGAAAAGTAATATCCAAACATAAACCAATTCACTTGAAAATATTTTTTTTTATCAAACTTACAAACACCCACCTAAACAGAAGAGACTATAATAGTGACATTTATATTGTTGAAAAATTAAATAAGTAACTTATTATACATTTAACTTTTTTTTTGCTTGAGAATATATTTTTATTTTTCTTAAAATATTAACTTATTTTCAATTTATTTGTTATTTTAAAAAAATTTACTGAAGAGGGAAACAGTGAAAACAATTATTTGCCTTCCTCTTAAATTATGCCTAACTCTATAGGAAGGAAACAATGAAAACAAAGTACCATATCTTTAACTAAAAAAGAACAGTTTTTCTTAATCAAACAACACTTTAGCTCGTCTTTTTTTCCTACCAGAAATTATAGTTGACATAATAATTAAAACAATTAATATTTAAGATGGATAATGAAATTGATAGTTAGTGTTTAATTTATTCAACTTCAAAAAATACTAGTGAACAGTAGAGACTAGAGAACCTGTACATTATTACTTATGAAAACAAGTGATAACATGTCGTAATCAATCCATTTGAACGTTTCCTTCTTAGAAAAAGGTATCTTATTCATTCACCTATGATTTTTTTTTCAGTCAAATAAACGTTAAATGCTCAACTAGCCATAAAAAATATATATGAATTGAAAATATTTATTTTTTATTATTGATCTTTTATCTTACAAAACCTTTATGAAATTCAATATAACTATTCTATATTAATTTAAAATTTAAAAAGTATTCGTCTACGTTTACTTTTAATAATTACATTTACTCATATAATTATTTTTTATATTTTTTTTTTACTCCAAAATTGAGACAAGAAATATCAGTAGTTTTAAAACTTTCATCCCATCAAGTCAACAAGTTCGTCGTTAATTTATTTCAGTCAAGAATAAAAGTACTGTCTAGTTATTTTTTTAGAATAATGTATCTTAGATCTTATAAATTACGGTGGATTGAGATTATTATATTAGGTGTTAAATATGATATCAATTTCTATAAATACATAGTATTTTTTTTTTACTTTCTTAAAATATATCTTCTTTTCATTTCTCATTTAACATGTCGGGTTGTTCTTGCTTAAAAAATAGTATCTTTTAGTGTTTTAATTAAGAACGTGAGTATCCTGAATCGATTAAAATGAGTTTAGTTTTGTTGGGTCTTTTCGAGAATATGTATACAATACATTAGTATATTTTCTCTTAAGCAAAAGGAAAAATCAGTTACTATATCTATCTATTTTAATACTGAGACTATAAAAATACCTTCAACTAAAAACTTTAAAATAATAATAAGTTTGCGTTTTTTACATATTATTCATTTTGTGGATGTAAAACTCAAACTCTAAAAGTTTTTATCCAACTCAACTAAATTTAAAATTGGATTGAATTAATTATATATTTTTTCATTTAGCACCTCAATTCAGTTGAACCATAATTAAGTGGGTTCATCAAAGTAATCGGGACACAAAAAAAAAAATTACTAAATCCAAAAGGTTATCATCATCATCATTCTCGTAGGCAAAAATATAAATATTAGTAAATTACACATAATAATTATTCCGAAGTTTCCTATAGCATATTGTAATAATTAAATGGAGAACGTAGACTTTATTATTTTATTCCACAGAACTTTGGGCCAAAATTCCAGCTATGGCTGTTATTTAGTGTAAACGACAGCATCCCTGTGGACTCGTATTTTGACCCTTTCTTTGCACTTTAATTTAATTATAATTTAAGGGGAAACTGCGTGCAAACGACAGGGCATGGTATGAAATTGATGCGTATACTTAATTTATTTTATTTCCTATTGTAAAACTGTCACAATATATTTTATTTTTTTACTTTTAAAAATTTGTAGAATTAACAGAAACTTCTCATTTTCTATTTCTTATTACATATTTAAAAATATAAAGCATTTCAATCTCAACTTTTGCTAATTTACTAATATAATTAAGATGGTTGAATTTGAGATTAAGTTATCCTTAGTGTCTCATTACTCTTTCTATAATACAACATATATAGGCAATTGATGTGTCCACAGACACTACTCTTATAAACTATGATATAAAATTTAATGTAATAAGAAAAGTTTTATTTAACAAAGAGCTTCCAAAACATAACTATAGACCATGTTTATATATTAAGTATAATTATAACAAAAATTGAATAATCACAAAAAAGTGAAAACTATTTAACATTAAATTACTAATGCAAAAAGAACAATTTACATTTATTAAAAAAATTTAGAAAATGTGCAATGTAATATTGTAATTTTGTCAAACTTTTCTATGTTAATTTCTAGCGTCAATTGAATGAGGATCGGCATATAAAACATTCTTGATTTATAAATCAAATGAATTATAAAAAGATATTTTTCTTGAACGAATATGATATCATCATTAATTGTAAAAATGAGAATCATATTACATGAGTAATGGAACTTTTATCATAGTTAGTTATGTTAAAGGGAACCTCAATTATTTAATACACAAATAAGATATATATATATATATCAGATCAAAATTATATATCACTCTTAATGTTGAACTTGCAATAAAACAAGTACATCATGGTGTGAAGTTTTCTTAAGATGATAGTTTTTTTAACTTTGATAAAAGTTAAGTGCTCAGGATTTTGTCAAGAATTTTGATGGTGTGGGTGGAAAAAAAACTTTTACTAAAAAAGTACACAGAGGATAAAAGAAAGTTTAAATAATATATTTTATGAAAATTTTCAAAAAGTGTTGCTTAAAAATTATACACGGGACGCACTGAAAATATATGTTGTTTGATGTGTTGAAATTTTATAATTCAATTGTTTTTAGCTTAGAAAATTTTAAATAAAAGATTCAGCAACCAATTACAGAAGCCTCTACATACAACACAACCCTCTACCTCATGGCTTTCAATATTTTTTCAATGTTCTATGCAATTCCTTACTTAATCTCTTCTTTCTAATGCACTGTCAACACCAATATATTTAAACTTGAAGACCATAATCTTAAAAATAACTTCATTTATATAAAAGGTCGTACCTTCGATGAAGTATAAATAAAATATTATAAAAAAAACGTAAATTTCATGAAAGCAAAACTTACAAAAAGTATTTTAAAAATACCGTGTTAATTGGCACAAAAATAAAATAACACATCGTACTATAACCTTTAAATTTGAGATATCCTTAGTTTCTTTTTGAAGTTATTACTATTTTACAATTTGCAAATATACTTCTTTCCCATTTTCTTTTCCAAACTTTAAACTTTCATTCTTTTAAAAAACTATACACATTTTTTACTTTATTTGCCAATTTTTGAGATGAAAATTTAATTCGATCCATTTTTATGTATCTCTGTTGATTTTGCTATAGATATTCGTCTGTAAGGGTTTGTATATTTGTTAACCAAACAAGGGTTCAATTTCAGACTTTGAATTTCAATAATTATATACACTAATTAATATTCTGATTAATACCAAATAAGAGTTTAATTAATATCACATTCTCGTGTTGGAAATGAAACGTTGATAAACAAAAACACCATGACTCATTTTGATTTTATGTCTCACAAATTAAACTATATTATTAATTAGATTCATCATACAAATTATTTATTTGATCTCGAAATCAAATTTCCACCGCCAACAACTGCATCTTAAATTTCATCTCAACTTGTTCTTATAAAATTTCTTTCAACAATTTTTTTTCTGGTACATTTCAATACTTCTACTTTCATAATCTTTCATCGTGATACGATTAAAGTGCAGGGAAGCATGCTAATAACATGCACAGTATTTGTGGAGTGTCATAGCAAAATTTTCGATAAATATAATTATTTTCTTGATTTTCATAATTCTTTAGACAAAAAGATGATATATATGCAATGAAATCCCGACTATAACAATCTACAGAACTACAAACTATGGTCGTGACTATTCCTAATACCAAAATCAATTTGTGAAAAGAATGCATTGATTTTTTTGCGAAAATGAAATATCCCATATATATAATAACTTTTTTTATAAGTAGAATTCAACATATACTAATGTTTACTTGCGTAATTTGCATTTAATTATATTTCGATAGAGGTTAATGATCAGTTGACCTTTGTTTACTTTAATAATAAAGAAGTGGACACAATTAGCAAGCAACTCACGTAAAACACAATAAATAAAAGCCTAAATTACACTATCAACATCTTAATGTCATTTGGGGCACTGCTGAGGTTAAGAGTGGTAATCATTTGGTAACCTCATGTTTGGAGTAACCAGTGATTTGCGTTTGCTTAATTTGGAGAATAAAAATATAGGGCAAAGTGAGATAAGAAAAATTTAATGTCCTTTTCATTTATAGATTTTCTAATTTATATAAAATGAAAAAACCAAAAAGGAGTGATCATAAATGTGCGTCAACTTGTAGTATTTATTTTGGACGTAGATATGACGATAAACTAGGGCCATAGGTATATGCTACAGAAAAATAGGTCTATTGACTAAAAATAAATTGTAGTATTTTCGAGGATTGTTGGATTGTGGTATGAAATTCCACTCAAATCATTGGAATGGGTGGGAAGAATCTCACGTATAGTTTTATTTCTTATTTTTTTTAACTATAGATTCATTTTTTATATTTTGTTTTCTGTTTAAAATATTTTATACACTTAATCACTGGAAGTAACGACTATTCTACTGAACTTCGTGGGGACACGCATTATGAGTATTCTCCCATCAGAATGACAATATGCAAGAAAACGTTTGTTTCAAGTTATGATTTCATTTAATGGGAATGTAACTTTTGCGGACAATATTATAATAAAAGATTATTTTGTATGGATATTTAAATTAAGATTGGTTAACTTTTCATATTAATAATTTTTAAATTCTAAATTAACTAAATAAAAAAGTGAAAGTTTTTTTTTTCAACTCAATAACAAAAAATATATAAGTGGAATAAAAGAGGTTATCTCAATTTATTTACACAAAAAACATCAAATACATAAAAAAATCATAATGTCATTGCAATTACCTGAAAGTAAAACAAAATCCTAAACCTGAAAAGGTAAAGTTATAATAGAAATTATAACTTTTTCCATTCAAGGATCACACTTCGAAAATTAGTGGTTTTAGATCACAATTCAATCATTGTATTTAAGTTTCTTTCTCTCTTACAAACTTAATATATAGGTCTCATAAAAAAATTCAAATACATAAAGTTTAAATATAATAGAGAAAATACACTCAATAATAATTAAACATTTAACTTTTATGATTATCTCAAATATATGAGTTGACTTTTAGTTTTCTAATATATATATATATATATATAAATTTTGAAATATTTTATAAATGGTTCTTTATATTACAAAAATATTAACACTGTATATAAATTGGCATGATGTACTATATTTGATATATATACTGGATTAATATTTATGGTAGTATAAAGTAATATAATGTTTATCTATAAATTATTTTAAAATATAATATATATATATATATATATATATATATATATATATATATATATACATATATATATATATATATATATATATATATTA